>Ga0308165_1000108_pt1 | contig 218024 bp, 194 predicted proteins | sample PhyWR2_FD_201032 | JGI IMG/M metagenome (GOLD analysis project Ga0308165, IMG submission 201032) | Phyllosphere microbial communities from UC Gill Tract Community Farm, Albany, California, United States - DLSLW.R2 | ecosystem: Host-associated > Plants > Phyllosphere > Unclassified | place... | reverse complement strand
ATATTCCGATCTTCGAGCCGGGTCTGGAAACCATCGTCGCCAACAACGCCAAGGCTGGCCGGTTGAGCTTCACGACAGATCTTTCCGCCGCTGTCGCCAATGCCGATGTCGTCTTCATCGCGGTCGGCACGCCCTCCCGGCGCGGCGATGGCCATGCCGATCTCGGTTATGTCTATGCGGCAGCGAAAGAGATCGCCCATGCGCTTGATGGTTTCACCGTCATCGTCACCAAATCCACTGTTCCCGTCGGCACCGGCGACGAGGTGGAGCGCATCATTCGCGAGGAAAACCCGTCAGCCGATTTCGCCGTGGTGTCCAACCCGGAATTCCTGCGCGAAGGGGCTGCCATCGAAGATTTCAAACGGCCGGACCGCATCGTCGTCGGCCTTTCGGACGAGCGCGCCCGCCCTGTGATGACGGAGGTTTACCGGCCGCTTTACCTCAACCAGTCGCCGCTGCTCTTCACCACAAGGCGTGCTTCCGAACTCATCAAATATGCCGCCAACGCCTTTCTGGCGATGAAGATCACCTTCATCAACGAAATGGCCGACCTCTGCGAAAAGGTCGGCGCCAATGTGCAGGATGTTTCACGCGGCATTGGTCTCGATGGCCGCATCGGCTCGAAATTCCTGCATGCCGGCCCCGGTTATGGCGGCTCGTGTTTCCCGAAGGATACGCTGGCGCTCGCCAAGACCGCGCAGGATTATGATGCGCCGGTGCGGCTGATCGAAACCACCATCGCCGTCAACGACACCCGCAAGCGCGCCATGGGCCGCAAGGTCATCAACGCGGTGGGCGGCGACGTGCGCGGAAAGAAGATCGCCGTGCTGGGTCTCACCTTCAAGCCGAACACCGATGACATGCGCGACAGCCCGGCCATCGCCATCATCCAGACCCTGCAGGACGGTGGGGCGAAGGTGGTGGGCTACGATCCGGAAGGCATGGCGAATGCCCGGCACCTGATGGAAGACATAGACTATGCGGCCGGCCCTTACGAGGCAGCGGAAGGCGCCGACGCCGTCGTGATCGTGACGGAATGGAACCAGTTCCGCGCACTCGACCTGCCGCGCCTCAAAGCCATCATGAAAAGCCCGGTGCTCGTGGATTTACGCAATATATACCGCACGGACGAGGTCGCCGGCCATGGCTTCATCTATGCCGCGGTGGGTCGCCCGCATGAAGGCAGCCCGGGTAACGAAACCTGAAGGCTTCGCTTTCGCAATTTCATCAAAAGATTTTCCGCGCTTCGGTCTGACCGCAAACGCACCAACGGATTCGGGACATAGTCATCATGCGTTATCTGGTTACCGGCACGGCAGGGTTCATCGGTTTTTACGTTGCAAAACGGCTGCTGGATGCCGGACACTTCGTCACCGGCTTCGATGGCATGACGAAATATTACGATGTCAGCCTGAAAGAAAAACGCCACGCCATCCTTGCCCGCTCCAACGGCTTCCGGGCCGAGATCGGCATGCTGGAAGATACCGATGCGCTGAAGCGGGCGGCAGAAGCCGCCGAACCGGAAATCATCATCCACCTCGCCGCACAGGCCGGTGTTCGTTACAGCCTCGAAAATCCGCGCGCCTATATCGATTCCAATCTCATCGGCTCGTTCAATATGCTGGAGCTTGCGAGAAGCCTTAAGGTTAAGCACCTGATGCTGGCATCGACCTCCTCCATCTACGGCGCCAATGAAAAAATCCCCTTTGCGGAAAGCGACAAGGCCGACGAGCCGATGACGCTTTACGCCGCCACCAAAAAATCCATGGAATTGATGGCGCACAGCTATGCGCATCTGCACAAGCTGCCCACCACCGCCTTCCGTTTCTTCACGGTCTATGGCCCGTGGGGACGCCCGGATATGGCGCCGATCAAATTTGTCGACGCCGTCTCCAACGGCCAGCCGATCGATATTTACGGGCAAGGCAATATGAGCCGTGATTTCACCTATATCGATGATTTGGTCGAAGGCATCGTCCGGCTGAGCGCCGTGATCCCATCAGAGGAAAACCGCGTGACACAGGAAGGCGTGACCGACACGCTTTCGCACCATGCACCTTTCCGTGTCGTCAATATCGGCGGCGGCCAGCCGGTAGAGCTGATGCACTTTGTCGAAACGATCGAAAAGGCAGTCGGCAAGCCGGCGATCCGCAACATGCTGCCGATGCAGCAGGGCGATGTGCCGCGCACCTTCGCCTCGCCGGATCTTCTGAGAGCATTGACCGGTTATGTGCCGCAGACCCCGGTTGAAGAGGGCATCAAGGCCCTCGTCGCCTGGTATCGCGGGATGAACGGAAACCTCACGGAATAGTCAAAGCGTCGCCAGCAGCCTGTTCGACAGGGCACCGCCGGACGCCGCCTGCATCGACACCTTGGTTTCCACCGCCTCGATGATCGTATCGCTGAAATCGACATTGGTGAGTTCAAGGATATTCGACAGCCCGCCCGGCGAAAACACGTTCACCTCCAATATCTTGTCACCGACGATATCGAGGCCGACAAGGAACATGCCGTCTTCCACCAGCTTCGGCCGCATCATTTCGGCAAGCTCGACGATCTCATCCGTCACCTTCACCGCTTCGGCCGTGCCGTTAGCATGAATATTGGAACGAAGGTCGCCCTTGGCCGGCACACGGCGAAGCGCAGCATATTGCCCGTCGCGCATCAAAGGCCTGCCGTTCATCATGAAGAACCGCACATCGCCCTCTTTCGCGGCCGGCAGATAGGCCTGCGCGATCAGATACCCCTCAAGGCTCACCGCCTCGAAAATCTGGTTAAGATTGGTCTCCTTGCTCGACCCGATCTTGAAGACGTTCTTGCCACCGGAACCCTGCAATGGCTTGACGATGACGCCCTTGGGATGCGTATCGGCAAAGGCGCGGATTTCTTCTACATTGCGGGAAATCAGCGTCGTCGGGCGCACGATTTCCGGGAAGCTTTGGAAATAGAGCTTGTTCTGCGCAAGCGCCAGGCCTTCGGGATCATTGAGCACCACGACGCCGCGCTGCTCGGCAAGCCGGCCAAAAAGAATGCCCGCATGGACGGCCCATGGCCGCGTCGTCTGGTCGAGCGAAGGGTCGTTTCGCAGCATCAGTGCGTCGATTTCCTCCACATCCATGGTGATGCGCTCAAGCGCCTTGTCCTGGAGTGCCGCATGGAACGCCTCGGGCTTCTTGTATTTTCCCTTGCGGATGACAGTGGCATGAACCGCCAGGGTGTCATCGGAGCGCAGGGTAAAATCCCCCGGTGTCAGATAGACCACATCATGGCCGCGATTGAGGGCCGCCATGGCCAATAGGCCCGTTGCGAAGGTCGGCCCTTCGGTTTCGATGGAATTGACGAAAAATGCGATACGCATGAAGCCCCTCCTATAATGTCGCCAGTTCGGCGATTGATAATCCCGCCCGGATTTTCTCCAGGCGCTCATTGGCCTTGGCGGGCAATAAAAATGCAGGCCTGACCCCAGGCGGCCGTAACAGGCCGCGCAAGGCCAGCTCCTGCATGACCGGAAAATGTTTGGCGGCGATCTTTCCCATCCAGAAGGGATCGAGCGCGCCACCCCTGCGCAGATGGTCCAGCACCTCGGCCAGCCCGCGCAGATAAATAGCATCCTTGGAAAGACCGCCGCCACGATAGATGCGCAGCACCATGTTAAAGGCACCGGCCTCATCGAAGCCGTGGTCGCGGGTCATGATGCGGAAGGTCTCCACGAACGTCGCGCCGTCCAGCATGGCGGCGCAGCCCACGACACGACCGGCGATCAGCCGCAGGCGCTCCCGCGTCATGCCGCCGGCCAGATGCTCCGCCAGCACCGCCAGCCCCTCCTGCACGCCCTCATAACCGGAAAGGCCGGTGCGGAAGAGCCTGAGGCCCTGGGACGAGCCATTGAAATAGGTGAGAAGATGCACGCCGATTTCATGTGACAACAGCGCCTCGACACGTCGCTCTTCCATAACCGTGTGGCGGGAAATCAGCAGCTTCTCGCCCGTGACCATCAGGCCAGGCGGCAGGTCGTCGCGGATTTCGACACGGGCCTTGAACTCTGGTTCCTCTCCCAGATAGGTCTCGACCATCTCCCGTGATTTCTTGGCGACCGCGTAACAATCCACCATGGCGATTTCGCTGGTTTCTTGCGCGCGCGGGCAATCCTCGAGCACACGAAGTGCAAGGGTCAGAAGAGCGGGTTCGACAGCGCCATAGAGGGCGCGCGAAAAATCGGTAAAAGTGCGATGGTGCAGGCTTGCAAGCATCGTCAGTTGCAGGTCGATCTCCTGCTGTTTCTCCCGATAGAGATGATAGAGAACCGGGTCTTCCAGATGATCGAAAACAACGGAATAGAGCTTGCGTTTCTGCTCTTCGACATCGACGCCCAGCGGCCGGTAAAGCAGGCGCGGCGCAAACTGGAAGCTGCCATCGCGAAACTCCTCGAAGGCTCTGCGGGCATTGATCGGCGTGACGGACAGAAGAAAATCGAAGGATGACACGATCTCGTCAACCGAACGGTCGGCGCGCCGGACGGCGTCGACAAAGGCCTTGCGGCCGAGCGCCCGGTGGCTTGTGACCGTCAGCGCATCCATACCGGATGAAAATGACGAGAAGGCCTGTAAACCCGCGTCGAAAAGATCGGCGATCATCGTCTCACGCAGTCCGGGATAGTCCGCACCGGATTCCGGCTGGCGGTAGATCGGCGCAAAGCGCACGCTGATGCAGGGAAAATCCAGTCCGGCATTGTGAAACCTGAGGACCGGATCGGCTTCCGGTTCCGGCCTGGTAATGCGTGGCGTGCGAAAACGCACTTCGGCATCACACACCGCCTTGATGAAAACCCGGCGGGCTTTTTGCGTTTCCGGTTCCGAAGTCGCAGAGACGGAAACCTCGTAATGCGGCAGGAAGGGGGAATCGTCAGCCAGCAGGATATCGTGTTCGAGTTCACCAATGTCGAGCACGATGAAAGCACCGAAGCGCTGCCGCATGGCAGCGCCGACAGCCTCGATCAGTGGTGCCGCCTCCTGAATATTTGAAGCGATGAGATAGGAGGCATGGGCGGCGGCGATATCGCGCGCGGCGAGATTTTTCGTACCCCCGGTCAGGTGCAGGCAGAGGAACGGCAACGGCCGGTCGATGTGGAGCCTGCCGTCCTTGCCGACATCACGGCGGATCGCCTTGCCAGCCTCAAGACAGGAGGCGACGTCATCCACCAGATCGGCGATGGGTGAAAGTTCGCGGCGGGCAGAGGAACCGGCCATCACCGCGACCTCAGACATTCTTCGAGAACCGGCTGAAGGGCAGCGATCGTCTCTCTGATGTCCGATACCACACGTCTGTCCGGCTCTCCGGTCCATTCATCCATGAAAAATTTCTTGAATTCAATCGCGATGGCGCAGCCATTTTCGGCAAAGCGCTCATGGATGAAGCGGGTCTGTTCCCCCTTGCCCTGAAAGGCCACGTTCTCGCGCACATCGAGGCGGCGGCCGCCAATGGTCGCGGATGCGAAATGCTCTCCCACCGCACTGACGACATCGTTCCAGCGGCTGCGATCCATGGAAAACGTGCCGATATTGATATCCGGTGCTTCCGCCTGGGCAGTCGGCGGCTCGCCGGCACCCTGGCGGCGGTGATTGTAGCTGTGCACATCCAGCACCACGAAAGGCCCATGCCGCCGCTCGACGGACGAGAGAACGCTCTCAAGCATCGCGTAATAATCCGCATGGAAATCGAGTGAATGGCGAACAGCGTCTTGCGATGGCTCCTCGCTCCACACCTCAAGCCCCCAGGATTGCTCCGGCTTCAGATAGATCGCCTGATCGGCCGCACGATTGAGATCGATTTCGAAACGCGAATGGTGCACGACGAGGCGGTTTGTCAGTCTCGCGATCATCTCGCCGGTGAAAGGGTCTTCCTCGCGCAATCTTTGTTCCGGGGAAAGCGCCATCAGGCTGGCTATATCCGAACGGATGAAATGACCATCATGAATGGCCGTACCGATGACTGGCGACCGGCCGAAGTCGATCGTCCAGAAACCTTTGTTTTCGGTATCGCCGCGATATTTGTCGTCGTTTCTGGCTGCCATGCTGCCTCCCTGCATGGGGTGTAAAACAATGGAAGACACCGGTTTGTTCCGGTTAAAATTGCGCACTATTCATTTGCGCGGGGCGATAAAGCCGTTCGAAAAACTGCGGAACCATACCGGAAAGCCCACGTTGTTCTGGCAGGAGGGCCGCCGTGTCAAACGGACACGATGGTGCTGAAGAACACCGGGATTTTTCCGTTTTCTCCCGGTGGCCAACGAAATGGCAGCCGAGCTTCTTACCCATCCGGCGTCCCTCCGTCCGATTTCCACCCTTAAGGAGCCGCGACATGGAAAAGACCGAAACGCGCAAACTTGCGGAAGAATATCTGCGGCTTGGCGGCACACGTCAGGTGATGATCGACGATAACAAGACATTCGTGCGCCAATGGGAGAACGAACCTGCCGACGCCGAACAGTTTTGGCAGGCGCATATCGAGAAACTCGATGCCGAGCGCCGCAAGGACGTGGAATTTTTCCTGCCATCCATCAATTCCGACAAAGAAGACTGAATTCAGAAGGAGGCAGACATGACTGCCATCAATGCTGCAAAGATTCTCATTCTCGCGACAGACGGCTACGAGCGCTCTGAGTTGCGCGTGCCCTATGAACAGCTGAAGGCCAGGGGTGCCGACGTGAAGATCGCCTCCATCAAGGAGGGCGAAATCAAGAGCTGGGATGAAAAGAACTGGGGCGACAGCATCGCCGTCGACCTTTCCGCCAAGACAGTGAAAGTGAATGATTTCGACGCGCTGGTTCTTCCCGGCGGCCAGATCAACCCCGATATTCTCCGCCACGATGAGGATGCAATGCGGGTCGTTCGAGATTTCGTCAAGTCCGGCAAGGTCGTTGCCGCCATCTGCCACGCGCCGTGGCTTCTCATCGAAGCGGATGCGCTCCGTGGCCGCGACGCCACCTCTTATTGGTCGATCAAAACAGACCTCAAAAATGCGGGCGCCAACTGGAAGGACGAAAAAGTGGTGACCGACAAGGGGATCATCACTTCCCGCAGCCCTGACGATCTCGATGCATTCGTCGCAAAGATCGTGGAAGAGGTCGAAGAAGGCCGCCACGAACGACGCGCCGCTTAAGATACCAGCACATTGTCGTGCCGCCGGCTTCCGGCGGCACTTTTTTTGGGAGAACGATATGAAAAGCAGATTACTGGCAGGCGGAGCGGAGCGCACCTTCATCCTTATCGTGGATCCCGAGGAGGAGGCCTTTGACGCTATCCGCCGTTTTGCCAGGGCAGAAAATATAAACGCTGCCTCAGTCACGGCGATCGGCGCCTTTGCAACCGCGACGCTCGCATTTTTCGATCTTAAGACGCAGGACTATCAGGAAATACCGGTCGCCGAGCAGAGTGAGGTCCTGAGCCTGCTGGGTGATATCACGCTGGACGAGAACGGCGTGCCTAATCCGCATCTGCATGTGGTTCTCGGTTTTGCCGATGGGTCCACCAGAGGCGGACATTTTCTGAAGGGCTTGGTGCGTCCTACGCTGGAAGTGGTCATTCGCGAAACGCCCGCAGAACTCCGGCGCAGCTATAACAGGGAATTCGGCATTGCTCTCATCGATCCTGCAAAATAAACCGGACGGAACCGGAAAAACGCCATCGCGTTATCTCCTCGCATGAGGGGTCGGGATGGCGGTAGCAGTCAGTCGAAAACACGCAGACGATGACGAGGTCAGACAGTTTCTGACCGGTCTGGCGCGCGGCACGGCGGGCGCATTGCTGTTTGCGTTGCCCATGCTGATGACCATGGAAATGTGGTTCCTTGGATTATACGTCAATCCATGGCGGCTTCTGTTGCTCTGTATCCTCAATCTGCCGCTGCTCTTTCTGCTCGCACGCCGCATCGGTTTCGAAAAGACGGATTCCTGGCGCCAGGCCTGGCGCGACACGCTAACCGCCTATGGGCTTGGCATCATGGTGAGCGCAGCCGTACTTTTGTTGTTCGGCATTCTGAACGACCAACTGACCGCCTCGAATATCGTCGCCAAGGTCGCGTTGCAGTCGGTGCCGGCCAGCATTGGTGCGCTGCTCGGCCGCAGCCAATTGGGTCAGCGCTCGGACGCGGAAGACGAGGAGGAGGGCGAATATTCTGGCGAGACGGGTTATCTTCACGAGCTGTTCATGATGATGGTCGGCGCGCTCTTCCTCAGCCTCAATGTCGCTCCGACGGAAGAAATGATCCTGATCGCCTACAAAGTGACGCCCTATCACATCCTGGCATTATGCCTGCTCTCCATCGCCATCATGCATGGCTTTGTCTACGCGCTTCACTTCAGGGGCTCGCATCGCCTGCATGAAGGGCAGCAATGGTGGCAGGCTTTCATTCGCTTCACCCTGCCCGGCTATGTCGTTGCCATCGCCATCAGCATCTACACGCTCTGGACATTTGAGCGCCTCGACCACACCTCGCTATCCCAGATCATGAATGCCGCCGTTATTCTCGGCGTTCCAGCCTCTATCGGCGCGGCGTCGGCCCGGCTGATCCTGTGAGGAGAAGATGACGATATCGAAAGATGGAAAACAGACGGAAAGCGCCGATCCGCATTGGATCGAATGGGTGACTGGAACCATCTCCACCTTGCTCGTCGCCGCCATGTTCGGCTGGATCGCCTATGACATCTATCGCTATTCACCCGAAGAGGCCCGCTTCGAGATCGCCGTCACCGGCGTGGAGGGGCAGACCGGGCAATATAGAGTGAAATTCGCCATTCATAATCTTTCCATGACCACCGCGGCGCAGGTGAATGTGCGTGGCGATCTGGAGCAGAACGGCGCCTCACCTGAAAACGCCGACGTCACCTTCGATTATGTCGCCTCGGAATCGAAGGACAACGGCACGCTTTTCTTCCGCAGCGACCCCCGCAACGGAACACTCACCCTCACTGTCGCCGGCTATACCGAGCCTTGACCCATCCAGGACACACCCCATGCCGACATCGGAACTGACGAAAGAACGCGATCTCAGGGATTCAAAGCCGATATGGGCCGATACCCCACGCACCGGCATCCGCAGCACGCACACACCCGCTGCCAACCATTACGACACGATCGTCGTCGGGGCCGGCATCAGCGGCGCGCTGGTATCCCATGCGCTGCACAGGCCCGGACAGACGATGCTCATCATCGACCGGCGCGAACCTGTCATGGGCAGCAGCGTGGCCAGCACGGCGATGATACAGCACGAGATCGACACGCCGCTGACGGAACTCAGAAAGATGATCGGCAAGGATGCCGCCGACAGGGCATGGCAGCGTTCCGCCCGCGCCGTCCTGCGTCTGGAGGAAATCGTTTCTTCGCTCGGAATTTCCTGCAGCATGAAACGCAAACAGGCGCTTTATCTCGCCGGCGATGAAATGGGCTCACGCGCACTGAAAGCCGAAGCAGCTGCACGTGAAGAGGCCGGCATCGAAGCCCGCTTCCTCTCCACGGGAGAACTACGGGAGCAATATGGGCTGGACCGGACCGCCGCCATCCTCAGCGACATCTCGGCCTCGGCCAATCCAGCACAGCTGACGGCCGGCCTGCTGCGCCATACGGCGGCCGCAGGCGCGGAAATCGTCTCGAAGCTGGAGATTACCGACCTCAGAAACCTCGGCGATGAGGTTGTTCTCGCCACTGCCGACGGCAAAATCCTTTCCGCCCGCAGCGTCGTCTTCTGCACCGGTTATGAATTCCTGAAAATGCTGGAAAGCCCGAAACATCAGATCATTTCCACCTGGGCGCTGGCGAGCAAAAAAGGGCTCGATCTGCCCGACTGGCTGGAGAGCCATATCGTCTGGGAGGCGTCCGATCCCTATCTCTACCTTCGCACCGACCGTGACGGGCGGGTAATCGCTGGGGGAGAGGATGAGGAAAACCCCACCGCCTACCAGTCGGAGCGCAAACTGACCGCCAAGGCGGAGGCGATCCGCCGCAAGGTCGAAAAGCTTATCGGCATCGATATGGGTGCACCGGACTATCGCTGGGCGGCGGCCTTCGGCACAACTACCACCGGTCTGCCGCTGATCGGCGCCGTGCCGGGCATGAAAAACGTTTATGCTGTGATGGGCTTCGGCGGCAACGGCATTACCTTTAGCCAGATCGCTGCCGAAATCGTCGCAGCCGCCGTCAATGGCGGCAAGGATCCGGACGCCGATCTCTTCCGCTTCGGCTGATGCCCGTCAATCCTCCTTGATGCCGGCCGCCACCTGCAGGTGGCGGATCGCCCACAACACAACGATACCGGCGCTAGCGGCAACAAGGGCGAGCGGCCACATGCCGAGACCGGCAGAAAGGCCGATCGCCGCAGATAGCCACATGCTGGCGCCCGTCGTCAGGCCTTTGACGTCACCCCGGGTATAAACGACCACGCCCGCCGCGAGAAAGGCGATGCCCGCGGTCACGACCTCTACCAGCCGAATGGGATCGAGCCGCGCCGCCTCATGGCCTTCCGCCATCGTTTCCATCATGTGGATAGTGATGATGCAGAAGGTAACGGCGGCAAGGCCGATCAGCATGTTGGTACGCAGGCCGGCGGTATTCTTGTGGAATTCCCGCTCCAGACCGATCAGGCCGCACAGGATGACCGCGCCGAACACACGCACCACCAGCACCTCGAAGGGGATGGAAATATTCATGGAAAATTCTTCTGCCAGACTTTGGGGCATGCTCGTCTCTCCTGCCGAAATGTCTCACACTAAGTGTGCAGAGAGACGTTGGTTCCGCGCGACAATATAAAGGTTGCACGCAACGGAGCCGGAACCATTGCGGCGGCGAAAGGTTTGTTTCCCGTGCGCATGGACGCACGTCACACAGTTTCACTATCATGGGAGAAGAAACGATGGCCGAGAAGAAACTCGACGACCTGTTTTATGACACGCTGAAGGATATCTATTTCGCCGAAAGGCAGATCCTGAAAGCCCTGCCGAAAATGGCGCGGGCAGCGACCGATCCGAAGCTGAAACAGGCTTTTGAAAAGCACAAGGAAGAAACCCAGGGCCACGTCGAACGCCTGCAGGAAGTGTTCGAGATCATTGGCAAACGGGCACAGGGCAAGACCTGCGAAGCCATTCAGGGCATCATCGCCGAAGGTGAAGAGATCATCGAGGATTTCAAGGGCACACCCGCCCTCGATGCCGGTCTGGTGTCCTCGGCACAGGCGGTCGAGCATTATGAAATCGCCCGCTATGGCACGCTGAAAGCATGGGCGGAAAAGCTGGGCCACACCAAGGCGGTCTCGCTGCTGGACGCTACGCTCAAGGAAGAATCAAAGACCGACGAGGCGCTGACAGCACTCGCCAAGACCTCCGTTAATGCCGCCGCTGAGAAAAAGGCGGCGTAAGGTGCACAGCCAAAACAAAAAACCGGAATGGTCACCCATTCCGGTTTTTTTGTGCGTGAAAGGCGAGGACCTCAGGGCAGCGTATACGCGATGACGTAATCACCGGGCTTGGTACCAACCGAACCGTGGCCGCCCGCGACCATCACTACATATTGTTTTCCGTTTTCGAGCGAGTAGGTCATGGGCGTTGCCTGACCGCCGGCTGGCAGACGCGCTTCCCAGAGCTCTTTGCCCGTGGTGAGATCATAGGCGCGCAGATAGTTGTCGACGGCCGCACCGAGGAAGGCGACGCCGCCCTTGGTGATCATCGGTCCGCCAATGCCCGGCACCCCCACCTTGAAGGGTAGCGGCAGCGGCGTCATGTCATAGACCGTGCCGTTCTTATGCTTGTAGGCGACATCGCCGGTCCGCAGATCGGCACCCGCGACATAACCCCATGGCGGGGCCTGGCAGGGGATTTTTAGCGGACCGAGGAATGGCCCCATAAAGACGCCATAGGGCGCACCGTCATTGCGGTTGAGGCCCTGTTCGCTGCCCTTTTCATCCTGTCCCTTCGGCGGAATGTCGGCGCGCGGCACGAGCTGCGAGGTGAAGGCGAGATAGGTTGGCATCCCGAACATCACCTGACGCTCGGGATCGACCGCCACGCTGCCCCAGTTGAACGTGCCGAAATTGCCGGGATAGATGATCGAGCCGTTGAGCGAAGGCGGTGTATAGCGGCCCTTGTAATTCAGCTGATGGAAGCGGATGCGGCAGGAGAGCTGGTCGAACATGGAGACGCCCCACATGTTCTTTTCCTGCAGCGGTTCCGGCTTGAACGACAGCGCCGAGGTTGGCTGCGTCGGGGATGTGAAGTCTTCAGGGATGGCTCCGGTCGGCGCCGGTTCCTCGGTAATCGGCAGAAGCGGCTCACCGGTGCGCCTGTCGAGCACGTAGATGTCGCCCTGCTTGGTGGGACCCACGAGGGCCGGAACCGTCTGGCCATCCTTGGTGATGTCGAGCAGCACCGGCTGGGCCGGCACATCCATGTCCCAGAGATCGTGATGTACCGTCTGGCGCACCCAGCGGTCCTTGCCCGTATTGATATCGAGCGCGACAATCGAGGAGGAATATTTCTCGACATTCTCGCTGCGGCCCATGCCAAGCTGGTCCGGCACCTGGTTGCCAAGCGGCACGTAGACGAGGCCGAGGCCTTCGTCATAACTCAGCACCGACCAGCTGTTGGGTGAGTTGGTCGTATAGGTCTCACCCGCCGCGATCGGCTCGGTCTTCTGCGGGTTGCCGGAATCCCAGTTCCAGATGAGAGCACCGCTATTCACATCGAAAGCGCGGATGACGCCGGACTGCTCCTGCGTCGAATAATTGTCGTTCACCGCGCCGCCGATGATGATTTTGCCAGCCGCGATGACCGGCGGCGAGGTCGAATAATAATAACCGGCGGGATTGTACTTCATGCCCTGTTCAAGATGCAGCACACCCTGATCGGCAAAGGAGGTGCAGACCTGGCCGGTGGCCGCATCGAGCGCGATCAGCCGCGCGTCCGAGGTCGGCAGGTAGACGCGCTGGGCGCAGGCCGTGCCGGCAGCGGCGTTCGGTTCGGCATAATAGGAAACGCCACGGCACGTCTGGTGCTGGCGATCAGGATTGAGACCGACATTGGGGTCGTATTTCCATTTTTCCTTGCCGGTGGCGGCATCGATGGCGATCGCCCAATTATGCGGCGTGCAGATATAAAGCGTATTGCCGATCTTGAGTGGCGTGACCTGATAGGTGGTCTCACCCACATCATCAGGCAGCTTCACGTCCCCCGTCTGATAACGCCAGGCTTCCTTCAACTGCGAGACATTGTCCACATTCACCTGCGTCAGCGGCGAATAACGCTGGCCATAGGGTGTGCGGCCATATTGATGCCAGTCACCGTCAGGCACTTCGCCGCCATAGACAGGTGCCGCAGATGCGATCTCCTGCGGTAACGAACCCGCCTGATCATGCGGGTCCTGCGCCATGGAGTAGCCGGCAACTGCAAAGGAGGCGAGAACGGAAAGCACCAGCGGCCAAGCGTTAGGGCCGTAACTCAGACCGGTCGGGCTTGAAAAGCCAAGCGGTTTCCTGACCCACGGCACCAGCAGCCAAAGACCAATGAGAATAATGACGCCGCCCCGCGGTCCAAGCTGCCACCAGTCAAATCCGACTTCCCAGACTGCCCAGGCAAGCGTCGCGACAATGAAAACGGCATAAACGTGAAGGGCGGCGCGATTGCGCTTGAACAGCAGAACGGCCGTCAACAGAAAGGCCAGTCCGGAAAGAAGATAATAAAAGCTCCCGCCCAACATGACGAGCTGAGAGCCGAAGCCGAACAGCGCAAGGCCGATCAGCGTAAGAATGACCGCAGTGACGGTGACTGCCATAAATGAAACCCCCGATTCCTGTCACTTTGTGTGAAATGGAATCGGGCGCAATCTGGTTCCATACAAATTATCATCATGGGGATTTCACCCCGTAATCACGGATTACGCGGTGCCCCGGTCGAATCCTGCGGCGTCGGATTAGTCTCGGTCGATGCCGGCGGTGCCGCGCGGCCATTGGCCGGATTGTTGTCGAAGGTGCCCGAGCCTGACGGCTGCTGCGGCACCGGCGCGGTCTCGGTCTGCGGGTTCTGCGGCAGGTTCTCGTCCGGTTCGAAAACCGAATATTCAACGACAGCCCACACAACCAGCGCAAGCAACACGCTGACAATCAAGATGACGAGAACGGGACGCCCGCGGGATCCCTGTCGCGCACGCGTTGCCGTCTCGCTTTTTGGCGCATCCCGACTGTCGAGATAGCCGGTATTTTCCCTGGCCATGTCTTTCACTCCCTGTAACCGTTTGGGACCTAATCCTCCGGGATAGGGTTTTGTTCCAGACGGCAGAGAACGACCTTAACCGCACTCGACCGGCAGACGGGATCGGTTTGAACCGTCACAGTCCGCCACCTCCACCGCGCTGAAGCTTTGCCCGAGGCCGAGCCAGGATACCGGCTGCCGGGCTTCGTCCTCATCCGTTTCCCACGAACAGTCTGCGGGACTGCCGGAACCCGCCAACGGCAAGGGCGGCGTCACACTTCGAAAGTCCGAGCCGAAACGGGCAAAGGAAAGGTATTTTTTTACCCCGCGGCGCCATCCGCGCCACAGGATCAACAGGTCCAGAAAAGCAGGAATTCTCAACATCATGATCATCAGGCAATATTTCTATGAAAAATAACCCGCAGATTTTGACATGTTGGACGCGCATTTGCACCCCTGTTGCAACGCAACCGGGACGAATGGTTAAATTGTGCCAGCGAACCGTCATAAAGTGCCAGCTAAAATTCGACTGATCGGTATCAGCGCCCCAGCTGCACGATCCAGCGCATCCACTCCGCACTGTCCGGCTTCAGAATCTCCGAGGTGACATCACGGTTTTCCAACGCGAAGTGGCGGATCTGGCGCGGGGAGAGGCCGAAGGTCTTTTTAAAGACGCGGCTGAAATTTTCCGGATTGGTGAAACCGTAAGCCGCCGCCACATCGGCAATCGTCATGTGTGATGATTGCGGTGCCCGCAGAAAATCCATGGCGCGTTCGAGACGGCGATGGGTGATACAGGCCGAAAAGCCGCCAAGCGGCTCGAACAGCCGATAGACCGTGCGGCGCGACACACCGAATTCGCCCATCACCTTTTCCACCGACAGGGCAGGATCGAGCAGGTGATTGTCGATATAACGCCGGATGGAGGCCCGCAGCGCCCGCTGCACGCCCTGCGCATTGTCTTCCCGGACGTGGTTGTTGATGGCAGCGGTCGCGAGCTCCAGAAGCGGCGAGACCGTGGCCGCGCCGTCATTGGCATTCATGACATCGAAATGGCGATAGATGCTCGTCATCGTTTCCCGCAGGAGCGATACCAGCGGCAGACCGGCCGGCAGCACACGTTCGTGATGATTGCCGGAGCCGATAAGCCTGCCTTCCAGCAACCGGCGCGGCACCACCAAACTCAGATGATCGTGATCGCTCGTCGCGGTGGCGAGCGGTTGCGCCATGTCGATGATATAGAGGTCTCCCGGGCCGGCCGTTTTACCCGTGCCTCGCCGCGACATGCTCTTGCCGCTGGCATAAAATTGCAGGAGAAAACCATCCATGCCGTCACGGGCAAGCTTGTTGCGCGACCGGTCGAAATCCTGCGCGGAGGATTGCGTGCGGCCAAGTGCGACATTGCCGATGAACGCGGCGTCGACACTGGCGAAGAAACCATCATCCTGCGAGCTACGCAGCCGGGCATCGAACAGCACGTTGATCGAATCCCGCCACAACCCCATCGCATCGCGCTTCGGCACATGGCGCGTATCGAAGCGCGATCGCGCCAGCGGCGCTTCAAAAGACCCTGTGTTCATCATGCCGCTTTTCCGTGAACACGGCGCTGACCTCGCCGTCCACGAAAACTATACAGGATTGAAATCGCCTAACAATGCCGGAAGGTGGCGAGACGGTTCGCAAAGGGCAGACACATAAAAATTATTTCGCCGTCCAGCCGCCGTCGATGGAAATGGTAGTGCCGGTAATGGAGCGCGCCATATCGCCCGCAAGATAAAGCGCCATTTCCGCCACTTCCTCCGGCTGCACGAACCGTCTGGTCGGCTGTGGCGCAAGCATCACCTTCTTCACCACATCGTCCTCGCTCATGCCATGCACCCGCGCCTGATCGGCCACCTGGGCTGCAACCAGCGGGGTCCAGACATAACCCGGGCAGATGGCGTTGCAGGTGATGCCCTGCTCGGCCACTTCCAGCGCCACGCTTTTCGTCAGCCCAACCACGGCGTGTTTGGTTGCCACATAAGGTGCCTTGAAGGGCGAGGCGCGTAATCCATGCGCGGACGCGATGTTGACGATGCGGCCCCAGCCCCTTTCCTTCATGCCCGGCAGGGCTGCGTGGATCGTATGGAAAGCGCTGTCGAGCGAGATCGCGACGATGCGCGAGAAATCGGCAAAATCGAACTCGTCGATCGGCGCGACCTTCTGGATGCCGGCATTGTTGACCAATACATCGATATGGCCGAACTCGGCGATGACTTTTTCCGGAAGGTGCGCGCTTTCGTCGTAATGGGCGAGATTGGCGGAAAAATAGACCGGCCGGTGGCGCGCCACTGTCGCAACCGCTTCAAGGGCCTGCGCACCCTCCTCCGCCGTCTCCACACCGTGGACGGCGACCAGAAACCCGGCTTCGGCAAAACGCTTGGCGATGGCGAGCCCGATGCCGCTGGTGGAACCCGTAACGAGCACGGTTTTTGGTTGATCCTCCATCGGTCTAGTCCTTCAGCTGCGGCAAGTTGCGGAAAAGTTCGAGCGATTCCGGATTTGCGAGTGCATCGGTATTTTTAACCGGCCGGCCATGGATGGTATCGCGCACCGCGATTTCGGAAATCTTGCCCGAACGGGTGCGGGGAATGGCGCTGACAGCGATGATCCTTGCCGGCACATGCCGCGGCGTCGCACCTGAACGGATGCGGCTGCGAATGGTCTTTTCCAGCTCCTCCGTCAGGACCGCGCCTTCCTTCATGCGTATGAAAAGGATCACCCGCTGGTCGCCGTCAATATCCTGCCCGACGGCAATGGCCTCCTCGACATCAGGCACGGTTTCCACCTGCCGATAGATTTCCGCCGTACCGATACGGACCCCGCCGGGATTAAGTGTCGTGTCCGAGCGGCCATGGATGACATATCCGCCGGAGGGGCGCAGTTCGGCAAAATCACCATGTGCCCAGATACCGGGAAAACGGTCGAAATAGGCGGCCTGATAACGTGAGCCATCCTCATCGCCCCAGAATTTGACCGGCATGGACAGGTGAGCATTGCGGCAGACAAGTTCAGCGGCGACGCCGCGAACGGAACGGCCTTCATCATCGAGCGTATCGATATCCATGCCAAGCATCGCGCCCTGCAATTCACCGCGATGAACCGGCTGCAACGGATTACCGCCAAGAAAACAGGCGCAGATGTCAGTACCGCCGGAAATGGAGGCGAGATGCACATCCGCCTTCCAGTCGCGATAGATATAATCGAAGGATTGCGGGATGAGCGGCGAACCGGTGGAGAGGATCGTTCGCAGCGATGAGAGGTCATGGCTCTCGCGCGGCTTCAGGCCCGCTTTCAAGCAGGCGTCAATGAACTTCGCCGACGTGCCGAAAGTGGCAATACCCTCGGCATCGATAAGGTCAATCAGCCGCGCGGTATTTGGATAGCCCGGATTACCGTCATAGGTCACCAGTGTCGCGCCGAGTGCCAGACCGGAGACCTGCCAGTTCCACATCATCCAGCCGCAGGTGGTGAAATAGAAGAAGCGTTCGCCCTGCCTGATATCGCATTGCAGCTTCTGCTCCTTCATGTGCTGAAGAAGCAGCCCGCCGCCGGAATGGGTGATGCATTTCGGCTTGCCCGTCGTACCGGAAGAATAAAGGATCGCCAGCGGCGCCTTCACGGGCAGACGGTTGAAGGCAATCTCGCCCGCCGCATAGGGCGCGACGAAATCCGCAAGCGTCAAACAGCCAAGATCGGCGAGGCTTTCGGGAACGGTATCACCAATCAGCACGATCTTTTCAGGCCTCGCACTTTCCGCCACGGCGCCGATGGTCGGGCCGACATCGATGCGTTTGCCGGCATAACCATATTCCGGCACGGCGATCAGGATTTTCGGGTCGATCTGCGACAGACGGTCCGAAGCCCCTGCCGGGCCGAAATCCGGCGAGCAGGACGACCAGATGGCCCCGATGGCGCTCACGGCCAAATAACTGACGATCGCCTCGATATCATGCGTGACGATGGCGCCGACACGGTCGCCCTCCTTCACGCCCGCATGGACCAGCGCCTGCACCATGCGCGACACTTCATCATAGAGCTTCCTGCGGCTTATCTCGCGTCGTGTGCCATCGTCGCGATAGGCGATGATGGCCAACCGTTCATCGGCATCGCGCAACAGGTTTTCCGCATAATTGAGGCGCGCGCCGGGATAAAACTCGGCGTCCCGGATCGTCGCGCCGGCTTTGAATGCCGCCTCGCCGCGCGTGCCGATGATCGCGAGTTCGTCCCACAGCGCATCGTAAAACTCATCCGGGGCATCGATGGACCAGCGCAAGAGGCCGGCATAATCATCGGCAGCCAGACCGTGCAGCGGTGCGGTTTTCGCCGCGAAAGCAAAAAGCGCCGAGTGCTCCAGCCTTTCCCGCGGCGGCACCCACAGAATATCGGATGGCATGGCCTCCATCATGCTTCGCCTCCGCGCAGCATTTCGACAATGGCGGAAAAATCACGCCCGCCGCCACCTTCGCCGACGAAGCTCTCATAAAGCGCCGATGCCGCAGCCCCAAGCGGGGTGGAAACACCCGTGCCATTGGCGGCAGCCTGCGACAACTTCAGATCCTTCAGCATCAAGGCCGCCGCAAAACCCGGCTGGTAGTCCTTATTTGCGGGTGATGTCGGCACCGGCCCCGGCACCGGGCAATAGGTGGTGAGCGACCAGCATTGCCCCGAGGAGGTGGAGGCGACATCGAACAGCGCCTGATGCGAAAGGCCGAGTTTTTCGCCGAGCACAAAGGCTTCGGAAACCGCGATCATGGAAATGCCGAGGATCATGTTGTTGCAGATCTTCGCCGCCTGGCCATTGCCGCCTTTGCCGCAATGGACGATCTTCTTGCCCATCGCCTCCAGCACCGACTTTGACGCCGAAAAAGCCTCCGGCTCGCCGCCACACATGAAGGTCAAGGCGCCCGCGGCCGCACCGCTCGTGCCACCGGAGACCGGAGCATCAATAGACGGGCAACCAACGGAAGCGGCCAGTTCATGCGCCTTCAGGGCGCTTTCCATATCAACTGTCGAGCAATCGACAAGAAGGGTGCCGGCCGAGACTTGCTTCACCAGGTCGCCATAGACCGACACAACATGTTCGCCCTTCGGCAACATGGTGATGACCACGTCCGCCGCGTGCGTGGCCTCAGTCGCATCCGCCGCAACGGGAATTCCGGCCTCTCTCGCCGCCGCGCGGCAGGCTTCGGCGAGATCATAGCCCCGGACGGTGTAACCCGCCTTGACGAGATTGGCGGCCATCGGCAGGCCCATATGTCCCAGCCCGAGAAAAGCGACGGTCTTCATCGGTGCGTTCCTTTCAGCGATTATCCGCAAGGATCATGTCGGCGGCCTTTTCGGCAATCATGATCGTCGGGGAATTGGTATTTCCGGAGGTGATGCGCGGCATCACCGAGGCGTCGGCGACGCGCAGCCCGGCGAGCCTGCGGAATTTCAGCCTGTTATCGACAACGCTCTCCACATCCGACCCCATGCGCAACGTGCCGACGGGGTGGAAGATGGTGGTGCCGATATCGCCCGCCGCCCTGGCGAGATCATTGTCGTTTTCGAAAGACGGGCCGGGCCGGTATTCCTGCGGGTTGAAGCGGGAAAACGCCGGCTGGGCGACGATGCGGCGCGTCAGCCGCATGGCGTCGATGGCCACCTGACGGTCGCCTTCGGTGGAAAGATAGTTCGGGCGGATTTCCGGCTGCATGGCGAAATCCGGTCCTTTCACATGCACTGAGCCCCGGCTTTCCGGCCGCAGATTACAGACACTTGCGGTAATGGCCGGAAAAGTGTGAACCGGATCCCCGAACTTGTCGAGCGAAACCGGCTGGACATGATACTCCAGATCGGCGGTTTCCTTTTCCGGCGAAGAACGGGTGAAGACGCCAAGCTGGCTCGGCGCCATCGACATCGGTCCGGAGCGGGTCAGCGCATATTCCAGCCCGATCCGCGCCTTGCCGAACAGGGTGGAGGCCCGTTCATTCAGCGTCAGGACACCGGAGACCTTATAGACCATGCGCAATTGCAGATGGTCCTGAAGGTTCTCGCCCACACCCTGAACTTCCGCCACCGTGTCGATACCGGCGGCCTGCAAAACGTCGCCGCGGCCGACACCGGAAAGTTCCAAAATATGAGGCGAACCGATCGCGCCGGCTGATAGCACCGTCTCGCGCCGTGCGCGTATCTTTTTCAGGACGCCGTCATGGTGGAACTCGACGCCTGTAACCCGGCCCTCCTCGATGATCAGCCGCTTGACATGCGCCTTGGTCATCACCGTCAGGTTCTTACGGCCGAGCACCGGTTTCAGGAAGGCTTTCGCCGTGTTCCAGCGCCAGCCCGAACGCTGGTTGACGTCGAAATAACCGGCACCTTCATTGTCGCCCCGATTGAAGTCATCGGTCGCGGGAATGCCGGCTTCGCCTGCCGCCTTCTGGAAGGCGTCCAGCACATCCCAGCGCACGCGGGCTTTTTCCACCCGCCACTCACCGCCGGCGGAATGCAGGTCGCTCTTGCCGCGGTAAAAATCTTCCGACTTCATGAAATAGGGCAGGATGTCGCTCCAGCCCCAGCCTTCGCAGCCGAGTTGACGCCAGACATCGTAGTCCCGCGCCTGGCCGCGCATGTAGATCATGCCGTTGATGGAGGAGCAGCCGCCCAGAACCTTGCCGCGCGGATAGATCAGCGCGCGGCCATTGAGCCCCGGCTCTTCCGCCGTCTTGAAACACCAGTCGGTGCGCGGATTGTTAATGCAATAGAGATAACCGACGGGAATATGGATCCAGTGGTAATTGTCATTGCCACCCGCCTCCAACAGCAGGACACGGTTGTTCGGATCCTTTGAAAGGCGGTTGGCAAGGACACATCCGGCACTCCCCGCCCCGATGACAATATAGTCATATTCGCCCATGTCGTTCTCCATGCGCCACCCTTGCCGCGTCGTCCCGGACGCGGAGGAGGCTTTTCAAGTGTTTTCAAAAATATCTAGCCGCGATGCTGGAAGCCGAGTTTTCTCCCAAGCCGCGACGCGTAAAATTCGCCGATCAGACCGCGCCGGAACACCAGGACGCAGGCCATGAATACAAGGCCGGTAATGATGGTGACCGGGAAATCCGATGTCGCAAGATAGTTCTGCAAGGTGACCACGAGGCCCGCGCCGAAAATCGGGCCGATCATGGTGCCGATACCGCCGAGCAGCGTCATCAGAATGACTTCGCCGGACATCTGCCATGTCACATCCGTCAGCGTCGCGAACTGGAAGACCAGCGCCTTCAGGCCGCCTGCAAGACCGGCCAGCGCCGCCGACATGACGAAAGCACCGAGCTTGTAGCGCTGCACGCTGTAGCCGAGCGAAATGGCGCGCTGCTCGTTTTCACGGATGGATTTCAGGATCATGCCAAAAGGCGAATTGACGAAGCGCCAGATGACCAAAAGTGCGAGCACGAAGGCGGCCAGCACCGTGTAATAGATGTTGAGCGGCGCATTAAGGTCGAGAAGGCCGAAGAGATGGCCGCGCGGCACGCCCTGCAAGCCGTCCTCGCCATGGGTAAACGGCGCCTGAAGGCAGAAGAAATAAAACATCTGCGACAGCGCCAGCGTGATCATGGCGAAATAGATGCCCTGGCGACGGATGGCGAAAAAGCCGATGACGAGGCCAAGAAGCGCCGCACCCGCCATGCCGATGATGAGACCTATCTCCGGCGTCACGCCCCATTCCTTCACCGAATAGGCGGTGAAATAGGCCGCACCGCCGAAAAATGCCGCATGGCCGAAGGACAGCAGCCCGGTGTAACCGATCAGCAGATTGAAGGCGCAGGCAAACAGCGCAAAGCACAGGAGCTTCATCAGAAAGATCGGATAGACGAACATCGGCGCGGCGATGAGGACGGCAAGCCCCGCCAGAATGAGCACGATCTTGATGGTGCCGGCAGTCGTCGAAACTTCGGTCTGGGGCATCGCTCCGGCGGTGGGGCTATGGGTGGCTTTGGACATATCAGGCGTCCTTTCCGAAAAGTCCGGCGGGGCGGATGAGCAGCACAAAGGCCATGATGACGAAGATGACGATATTGGAGGCCTCAGGGTAAAACACCTTGGTCAGGCCTTCGGCGATGCCCAGCATGTAACCGGTGACGATGGCGCCCATGATCGACCCCATGCCGCCGACGACGACCACGGCGAAAACGACGATGATGAGGTTGGTGCCCATCAGCGGCGAGACCTGATAGATGGGTGCGGCCAGCACGCCGGTGAAGCCAGCAAGGCCGGCACCCAACGCGTAGGTCAGCGTCAGCAGCACCGGGACGTTGATGCCGAAGGCCTGCACCAGCGTCGGATTTTCCGTCGCCGCCCGCAGATAGGAGCCGAGCCGCGTCTTTTCGATCAACGCCCAGGTGGCGATGCAGGCGACCAGCGAAATGACGACAACGAAGGCGCGATAATTCGGCAGGAACATGAAGCCGAGATTGGTGCCGCCGGCAAGCTCACGCGGCACCGAATAGGGCTGGCCCGCCGCACCATAAAGCCAGCGGAACGTGCCTTCCACCACCAGCGCCAGACCGAAGGTGAAAAGCAGCCCGTAAAGCGGATCGAGATCATAAAGCCGCGACAGCATGAAACGTTCGACGATCGCACCGAAAAGCGCGACGACGAGCGGCGTAACGATGAGCGCCATCCAGAAATTGATGCCGAAATATTGCAGGCCGAGGAAGGCGACAAAAGCCCCGAGCATATATTGCGCCCCATGGGCAAAATTGATGACGCGCAGCAGGCCGAAAATGACGGCAAGGCCGAGCGACAGCAGCGCATAAAACGAGCCGTTGATCAGGCCGATCAGCAATTGCCCGAGCAGGGCCTGAATTGGAATGCCGAAGATCATCGTCATCGTTAAACCCCCAGCACTTTATTGAGTTCGCCCATGCGGGCCGAAAGCTCGCCCACCGGGAAATTGCTGACCATCTGGCCATGATCCATCAGGTAGAAGCGGTCGGCGATGCGGCTGGCGAACCGGAAATTCTGCTCGACCAGAACCACGGTCATGCCGCGGCTCTTCAGCTTTTGCAGTACCTCACCGATGCGCTGCACGATAACAGGCGCAAGCCCCTCGGTCGGTTCATCGAGCAGCAGCACCTTCACGCCGGTGCGCAGGATACGCGCCATGGCCAGCATCTGCTGTTCACCGCCGGAGAGCTTGGTGCCGGGGCTGGTGCGGCGCTCATGGAGATTGGGGAACAGTTCATAGATTTCATCAAGCGTCATGCCGCCGGATGCGACCACGGGCGGCAGCATCAGATTTTCCTCGACACTCAGCGTCGCGAAGATACCGCGTTCTTCCGGCACGAAACCAATGCCGTATTTCGCCGTGCGATGCAGCGGCACCGGCATCATATCCTTGCCGCCGAGCTTGATGACGCCCTTGCGGTTGCGGATGATGCCCATGATGGTGCGCAGCGTCGTGGTCTTGCCCACGCCATTGCGGCCGAGAATGGTGATTGTTTCACCCTCGCCGACCGTTAGATCGACGCCGTGCAAGGCCTGGCTTTCGCCATACCAGGATTTCAGGTTGGAGACTTCCAGCATTGCCGCCATATCAAGCCTCCTCCGTGCCCATATAGGCCGTGCGCACGCGCGGATCGGCGGAAACGGCGGCGTAATCGCCCTCCGCCAGAATTTCACCGCGCTGCAGCACCGTGACATGGTGACAGATATCGGCCACGACCTTCAGATTGTGTTCGACCATCAGCACCGCGCGGGTTTTGGCCACCTCGCGGATGAGTTCGGCGACATGGGAGACATCTTCCCCACCCATGCCGGCCATCGGTTCGTCCAGCAGCAAAACCTTTGGATCGAGCGCCAGCGTGGTGGCGATTTCGAGAACCCGCTTGCGACCGTAAGACAGATCGGCCGCAAGCGCATTTTTTTCCCGCGTGAGGCCGACCATGGAGATCAGCTCCTCGGCACGGGCGTTCAGCCTGTCGAGTGAGGAGAGCGGCAGCCAGAATTGCGTTGCAAGACTATTGGGCCGCTGCAACGCCACCCGCACGTTTTCCAGAACCGTCAGATGCGGAAACACCGCCGATATCTGAAAAGAACGCACGAGACCGAGACGCGCCACCTTGTCCGGTGGCGTCTTTGTTATATCCGTTCCCATGAAGGTGATCGCCCCGCCCGTCGGCTGGAGAAACTTGGTCAATAGATTAAAGACCGTCGTCTTGCCGGCGCCGTTCGGACCGATCAGCGCATGCACGCGGGCATGATGCACGTCGAGATCGACGTTTTTCACGGCCGCGAATGCGCCGAAGGTTTTGGTGAGACCACGCGCCGAAAGAACGACACGAGGTTTGGCCTGCCCGGCAGGGGGCTCGGCCTGCCCGGCGGGGGCGGGAGCGGGAGCGATCATCATGAAACTTTCCCCTTTATTATGTCAGTCTTTTATTGTGTCACCAGCGGGCAACCGCTTTTTGTGGGGTCCATGAAGGCTTCCTTGCCGGGGATGGTGGCGAGCACCTTGTAATAATCCCAGGGCTGCTTGCTCTCATCCGGCTTCTTCACTTCCATGAGATACATGTCGTGGATCATGCGGCCGTTTGCGGCCACATGGCCGTCCTTGGCGAAGACGTCGTTAACAGGCATTTCCTTCATGGCCTTGGCGACGGCATCGGCATCGTCAGTGCCGGCCTTTTCGATGGCCTTCAGATAATGCAGCACGGCGGAATAGGTGCCGGTATGGATCATGTTGGGCATGGCGCCGGTGCGTTCCTTGAAGCGCTCACCGAATTTGCGCGATTCATCGTCGCGGTCCCAATAGAACCCTTCCGTCAGCGTCAGACCCTGCGCTGCCTCAAGACCGAGGCCATGCACTTCCGCAAGCGTGAAGAGGAGCGCTGCAAGCCGCTGGCCGCCGGCGACGATGCCGAATTCGGACGCCTGCTTGATGGCGTTGGAGGTATCGAGACCGGCATTGGCGAGGCCGATAACCTTCGCACCCGAGGACTGCGCCTGCAGCAGGAAGGAAGAATAATCCGTCGTCGCCAGAGGATGGCGCACCGAGCCAAGTACCTTACCGCCATTCGCCTTGACGAAATTGCTGGTGTTTTCTTCCAGCGAATAACCGAAAGCATAGTCGGCAGTCAGGAAGAACCAGCTGTCGCCGCCCTGCTTGACGAGCGCGCCGCCGGTGCCGACTGCCAGCGAATAGGTGTCATAGGCCCAATGGAAACCATAGGGGCTGCACTGCTTGCCGGTCAGCTCGGTGGTTGCCGCGCCGGTGTTGACGGTGATTTTCTTCTTGTCCTTGGAGAGCGCCTGCACGGCAAGACCTACCGACGACGAGGTCAGTTCCATGATCGAATCGACCTGCTCCGTGTCGTACCATTGCCGGGCAATGTTGGAGGCGACGTCCGCCTTGTTCTGGTGATCGGCTGTCACCACCTCAACCGGTGCGCCAAGCACCTTGCCGCCGAAATCCTCGACCGCCATCTTCGCGGCTTCATAAGAGTATTTGCCGCCGAAGTTGGCGTAGACGCCCGACTGGTCGTTCAGGATACCGATCTTGACCTTGCCGTCCGAAATCTCGGCGGCATAAGCGGCAGTGCCGGCGGCCAGTGCCATGGCCGTGGATAAAACGATACTCTTGCGCATGACTTCTCCTCCCAGAGATGATTGCGAGCCTCAGATTGTCTGTGCAGCGGTGAACCGAAACCGTTGCACCCGAATGGCCGCACCGCCCTCCTCAAAGCGATGCATCCTGAGCTTAGACTTCTCGAATTCGGCCGTTGACACAAGAGCCGGGCATCATCAAATTGCGAACAGGAACTGTTCATTTTTGAACAGAACTCTTGACGGGGACGGAAATGGCCACGCCTTTTACCTGGGACGACCTGCAATATTTCCTGGCGGTGGCCCGCACCGGACAGCTCTCATCGGCCGCCCGCAGCCTGCGCACCAGCCACGCCACCGTCTCCCGCCATATCGACCGGCTGGAATTCTCGCTTAAAACCAAGCTGTTCGAGCGAAACCCGCGCGGTTACGAGCTGACGACAGTGGGACGGCGGCTGGTGGATACCGTCGAGCGCATCGAGGCGGAGGCGGAACGGCTGCAATCGGATATTTCCGAAAGCGGCAGCCTGCTGCGCGGCGTGGTGCGCCTGAGCGCTCCTGAAGGTTTTTCCAATTTTTTCTTCGTGGAAAGGCTGAAGGACTTCGCCGCAACCCATCCCCACATCATGGTGGAAATGGTGACGATCCAGCAGATCATGGCTTTGTCTCGGAAAGAGGCGGATGTGGCGGTCACACTGGATCCGCCGAAAGCCGGTCCATACATCAACGAACAGATCATCGATTACACGCTGCATATCTATGCCTCGCGCTCCTATCTTGCTGGCCACCCGAAAATCACCCGGCGCGAGGATCTGCCGAATCATTTCTTCATCGGTTACGTGCAGGACCTGATCTTCTCGCCCGGCCTCGATTATATGCGCGACGTGTGGCCCGGCCTGCGCCCCAACTTCCAGTCCTCGAGCATTTTCGCGCAGCTGACCGCCACGCTGAGTGGCCGTGGCCTCTGCATCCTGCCGAACTTCATCGCCGCGCGCTTTCCGGATTTGCAGATGGTGCTATCAGGAGATGTCGAGTTGCGACGCGGTTACTGGCTGACCAGCCACCAGGACCTTGCCAACGTGCCGCGCGTGCGTTCGCTGATGGACTTCATTCTCACAACGGCGCGTGCCCATGAAAATCTCTTCATCCTCGATCGCAAGTCGATCGCCTGAAACGGCCATCGTTCACATTTCGGCGACACCGTGTCTCCGGATGACCGGTTGGAGGAAATCCGGCCCTGCTTATATGACAGACAACAACGAAGCCGGTTTGTGAAAGCCGGCATCCTCCGACATCTGGAAGGTCATTATGAAAAAGATCGGATTTTTATCCTTCGGCCACTGGACGCCCTCGCCCCAGTCGCAGACACGCTCGGCGGCCGACACGCTGCTGCAATCGATCGACCTCGCGGTGGCTGCTGAAGAACTGGGGGCAGATGGAGCCTATTTCCGCGTGCACCATTTTGCTCGCCAGCTGGCCTCGCCCTTCCCGCTTCTGGCCGCCGTCGGCGCCCGCACGAAGAAGATCGAGATCGGCACCGGCGTCATCGACATGCGGTATGAAAACCCGTTCTACATGGTGGAGGATGCCGGCTCGGCAGACCTCATCGCCGGTGGGCGCCTGCAGCTCGGCATCAGCCGCGGTTCGCCGGAGCAGGTGATCGATGGCTGGCGTTATTTCGGTTATCGCCCGGCCGAAGGTGAGAGCGAAGAGGACATGGCGCGGCAGCATACCGAGGTCTTCCTCGAACTTCTGAAGGGCGAAGGCTTCGCTGAGCCGAACCCACGGCCGATGTTCCCGAACCCGCCCGGCCTTTTGCGTCTGGAACCCCATTCCGAAGGGCTGCGGGAGCGTATCTGGTGGGGCTCAAGTTCCAATGCGACGGCGGTCTGGGCGGCAAAGCTTGGCATGAACCTGCAAAGCTCCACGCTGAAGACGGACGAAACGGGTGAGCCTTTCCACGTCCAGCAGGCGCAGCAGATCCGCACTTTCCGGGAAGCCTGGAAAGAAGCCGGTCATACGCGTGAGCCGCGCGTTTCGGTCAGCCGCAGCATCTTCGCGCTCGTTAATGATCGTGATCGGTCCTATTTCGGTTACGGCAATGAAGGCGACGACAAGATTGGTTATATCGACGACAAGACGCGCGCGATCTTCGGGCGCAGTTATGCCGCAGAACCCGAAAAACTGATCGAACAGCTGAAAGCCGATGAAGCCATCGCCGAGGCGGATACGTTGCTTCTGACCGTGCCGAACCAGCTGGGCGTCGATTACAACACCCATGTGATCGAGACGATCCTGAAGCAGGTGGCACCGGCGCTCGGCTGGCGCTAATGGCGGTTTCTTGAAATGAGCAAGGCGGCGCATTCTCTGCGCCGCCTTTTTTTATTTCACCGCCTTGCCATAACGGGTGAAGCTTTCAGCCAGCGGCGTGGTGCTCGCGCCCGGCTGCTCCGGCCGTTTGTAGACACCATCACGCACATGGATCGGCTCTTCGAAATGATCCTTGATCCACGGAATATATTCGAGGATGGTCGATGCGGGGTGCCAGTAGCTCAGATGCACATGCACCTGGCTCATCTCACCCGCATGCGGCACGACGGGCAGGCGGTGGGCGAGTGCGAGGTCGGCGACCTGGATATATTCGGTGATGCCGCCAAGCCGCGTCACGTCAGGCTGGACATAGGCAACCGCGCCGGCATCGATGAAGGAACGGAACGCATCCACCGTATAAAGCTGCTCCCCCAGCGCAATCGGAATGGAGGTGTTGCGCGCCAGCCGGGCATGGCTGGTGACGTCGTCATACCAGAGCGGTTCCTCAAACCAGTAGATATCCAAATCTTTCGCTGCCGCGCAGAAACGCTGGCAGGTGGGTAGGTCCCACTTGCCGTTGCCATCAATGGCAATACGAACAGCGGAACCGACACGTTTGCGAACGGCGGTAAGGCGGGCAATATCGATGTTCGGATCGTCATGCCCGACCTTGATTTTCAGGCGCGTGAAACCGTCTTCCTCCACCGCCCTGGCGCTGCCCGCCAGCAAGTCTTCCAGCGAGAAGGAAAGCCAGCCGATATCGGTATTATAGGCCTCCACCCCTGCCGTGCGGGCGCCGCCGAGATAGTGCCAGAGCGGCACGCCGGCCTTTTTTGCCTTGATATCCCACAGCGCCACGTCGATCGCGGCGAGCGCCAGATGGGTGATCCCAGCCCGGCCGACCCATTGCAGAGAGGGATAACGGGCTAGTTTCGTCCAGAGCCTTGAATGGTCAGATGCATCCTCGCCCAGCAGAAGGGGCGCATAACAATCGCTGATGCAGGATGTGATCAGCCTGTCGGACGGCAGATGCGCGTGCGTACCTGTGAAACCATAACCCTCGATCCCGTCGCTCGTGGTGATTTTCGCACCGACAACGCCCCAATGGGTGATGCTGTGGGTGGAATCGGAAATGGACTCCGATGTCAGCGGCAGATGCAGGATAAAAGGTTCGACAGTAGCTATTTTCATGATCGGTCATTCCTCGTTGCTTGAACGGCTTGCGAGGAGAAACAGACACGCTTCCGCGATCCACGGACGCGGTGACGGTTTTGGTGAAGCGACCTCCCGCCCTCCTCCGACGGTTGGTATCCAATGGGGATAGAGCTAACGCAAAAACGGCTTTTGTAAAATAAAAAATTTTTTATTTTTAATATTCAGCCATTGCCTCTCCCGTGCAGCTGGGGGATGATGCCGTCATGGACACGCTGGTCAAAGTCACACTCGCCGATCAGGCGCATCGGGAACTACGCGCCCGTATCGTCAGCGGCAGATTGCGCGGCGGCGAACGCCTGCTGCCGAATGAGCTTGCCGCCGATCTTGGCATCAGCCCCACGCCCGTCAAGGAAGCCTGCCTGAAGCTCGAGGCCGATGGGCTGGTGGTCAATTCCTCCAGACGCGGCATGGTGGTGCGTGATTTTACCGTGGAGGATGTGGAGGAGCTCTACGCCGCCAGAATGCTGCTCGAAAAAGGTGCGGTGGAAGTGGCTTTCGATGCCGGGCAATTAGACGACGCCTTGCATGCGCAGCTCGTGGAAAGCCTTGCGCAACACCGCGCATTCGCCAAGGGCTCAACGCTCGATGAATTGTCGAAAGCGCTTTTTTTCGATCGCAGCTTCCATGCAACCCTCGTTTCCGCCGCTCGCATTCCGGTCATTTCCGGCACGCATGAACGTATTCTCGACCAGACCCACACGGTGTTCGTGTCGATTCTTGGCGATTACGCACGCTCCGTCGAAGAACACCAGAATATCGCCGACGCCATCGCCGCCCGCAGCAAGGTCCAGATCGTCGATGCGCTTTGGCGCCATCTGGAGCGCAGCCGGCAGAACACGTTGCGGCAAGTGCGTTTGCTCAAAGAAGCCGGGGGCTGACCTATCGCGATACAAAGCCGCGTTGCGGCCTCCGTACCTGCCGCGTGGACAAACTCTCGACCGCGTCATTATTTTTGAAGCGGGAAAAAAGAAAGGGCCGGAAATCCGGCCCATCCCATTTGTTGATCGTTAGATCCGTCAATCTCAGGCAGTCGCGGCCTGCCGTGCCGCCTTGCGGCGCTCCACGCGGGCGCGGATGGCGTCGACATCCGTGATCGGTGTCGCGGCAAACAGCTGACGTGTATAGGGATGCTTCGGATCGGCGAAAAGTTCCTCGCGCGAGCCCTGCTCCACGGCCTCGCCCTTGGAGATGACCAGCACGTCGTCGGCGATATAGCGGACCACGGAAAGATCGTGGCTGACGAAAACATAGGTCAGCTCGAATTCCTCCTGAAGATCGCGCAACAGGTTCAAGACCTGCGCCTGCACCGAAAGATCGAGCGCCGAGACCGGCTCATCCAGAACCAGCAGCGCCGGATTCAGCATCAGCGCACGCGCAATGGCGATGCGCTGGCGCTGGCCGCCCGAGAACATGTGCGGATAACGGTTGAAATGCTCAGGGCCGAGACCGACCTTGACCAGCATGGCCTCAGCCCGCTCGCGGCGCTCGGCAGCCGGTATTTTCGTGTTGATGATGAGCGGTTCCATCAGCACGTCGCCCACTTTCTGGCGCGGATTGAGACTGCCATAGGGGTTCTGGAACACCATCTGCACCTTGGAGCGCATCTGCGTGTCTGGCCGACGCCTGGCGATTTCGACTGGCTTGCCGTCGATCTTGAGCTCACCGCCCGATGCCGGGTCGATCAGCGCGATGATACGGGCAAGCGTCGACTTGCCCGAACCGGATTCGCCGACAATAGCCAGCGTCTTGCCGCGCTCAACGGCAAAATCGATGCCCTTCAGCGCCTGAACGGTTTTTGCACCACCGAACAGGCCGCCCGGAACGTGATAATGGCGGGTAATACCCTTGCCTTCGACAACGATACTCATCGAACGCCCTCCTTGCCGAAGAAATCGGAGACCGTGGGCAGACGGTCGCCGGTGGCATTTTCCGGCAGGGCCGAAAGCAGTGCCTTGGTATAGGGATGCTGCGGGGCTTCGAAGAGGCTCAAGACGTCCGCCTCCTCCATCTTGCGGCCCTTATATTGCACGACGACGCGGTCGGCGGTTTCCGCCACCACACCCATGTCATGGGTGATGAGGATCAGCGCCATGCCATATTCCTCCTGCAGCTTCATCAGCAGGTCGAGGATCTGCTTCTGGATCGTCACGTCGAGCGCGGTCGTCGGCTCGTCGGCGATCAAAAGGCGCGGTTTGGAGGCAATCGCGATGGCGATCATCACACGCTGGCACTGGCCGCCCGACATCTGGTGCGGATAGGCCTTGAGCTTCGTTTCCGGCTCGGGAATGCCGACGGCCTGGAAGAGTTCCAGAGCACGCGCACGCGCGGCGGCACCGCTCATGCCGAGATTGAGGCGCAGAACTTCCTCAATCTGGAAACCGACCGTGAAGGACGGGTTGAGCGAGGCGACGGGTTCCTGGAAGATCATGGTGATCTCCCGGCCGATCACCCTGCGGCGCTCCTGCGACGACATGTTCAAAAGGCTCTTGCCGTCGAAGGTCATCTCATCGGCGGTGATCGTCGCCGTATCGGGCAGGAGCCCCATGACGGCAAGCATGGATACCGACTTGCCGGAACCGGACTCACCAACGATGGCCAATACCTCGTGCTTGTCGACGGAAACGTCAATGCCGTCGACAGCCGTGAAGGCACCGGTGGCGGTGGCGAATTTGACGGTGAGGTTCTTGATTTTCAGCAGGCTCATTGCTCAGCTCCGCTTCAGTTTGGGATCGAGCGCATCACGCAGGCCGTCACCCATCAGGTTGATGGCCAGCACCGAGATCAGGATCGTCAGGCCGGGAAGGGTCACGACCCACCAGGCACGCAGGATGAACTCCCGCGCTTCGGCGAGCATCGTACCCCATTCGGAAGCGGGCGGCTGTGCACCCATGCCGAGGAAGCCGAGCGCCGCAGCATCGAGAACGGCGGACGAGAAGGACAGCGTCGCCTGAACGATCAGCGGCGCAAGGCAGTTCGGCAGGATCGTCTTGAACATCAGCCGGAAATTGCCGGCACCGGCCACGCGGGCAGCGGTGACATATTCACGTCGCAACTCGCTCATGACAGCGGCGCGCGTCAGGCGCGCAAAATGCGGCTGATAGACGATGGCGATGGCGATCATGGCGTTGGTCAATCCGGGACCCAAGATCGCAACCAGCACCAGAGCGAGCAGCAGCGACGGAAACGCCAGGATGACGTCCATCACGCGCATGATGACGGTATCCACCCAGCCACCGAAAAACCCGGCGACGAGACCAATAACAATGCCGCCGACAAGGGCGATGGAAACGACGACGACGCCGATGAACAGCGAATACTGCGCACCATAAATCAGCCGGGACAGCATGTCGCGACCGACGGCGTCGGTGCCGAAGAAGAAGCCCGCACGGCCACCTTCCTGCCAGACCGGCGGTACGAGCAGCGCATCGCGATATTGCTGGGTTGGATCATGCGGCGCGATCAGCGGCGCAAAAACCGCCACCAGCACCAGCAGAATGAAAACGGCAAGGCCGATGACGGCACCGCGGTTCTGGCGGAAATAGAACCAGAAATCGGCGATCATCCGGCGGCGGATGGCAGCGTCCGAAAGGCGGACGCCGGGGGTGGTGATCACATCGGTCATTTGTGACGGATCCTCGGATTGATGAGGCCATAGGTCAGATCGACGAGCAGGTTGACGACCATCACCAGACCCGCGATCAGAAGCAGGCCGCTCTGCACGACGGGATAGTCGCGGCGCGAGATGGAATCGATCATCCACTTGCCGATGCCCGGCCAGGAAAAGATGGTTTCGGTCAGGATGGCACCAGCCATCAGCACGCCGATCTGCAGGCCGATGGTGGTGATGACCGGGATCATGGCGTTGCGCAGCGCATGAATGCCGACGACGCGGGAGGCCGACATGCCCTTTGCCCGTGCCGTGCGAACATAATCCTCACCCAGGACTTCCAGCATCGCCGAGCGCGTCTGGCGCGCGATCACCGCCAAGGGAATCGTGGCAAGCACCACCGAGGGCAGGATGAGATGCGACAGGGCAGACGCGAAAGCGCCCTTCTGTCCTGAAATCAGGCTGTCGATCAGCATGAAACCGGTGACGGAGGGGAAGAAATACATCAGCGAAATACGGCCCGACACCGGTGTCCATTGCAGGATGCCGGAGAACATGATGATGAGCAGCAGCCCCCACCAGAAGATCGGCATGGAGAAACCGACAAGCGCCGTCGTCATGGAAATCTGGTCGAACCAGGAACCACGGCGAATGGCGGCGATGACGCCGACCGGCACGCCGATCACGGTTGCAATGATGATGGCGACAAGGCCAAGCTCGACCGTCGCGGGGAAGAGCGCCAGGAACTCGGTCAGAACGGGTTTCTTGGTGACCAGCGAATTGCCGAGGTCGCCCTGAAGCAGCCGTCCGAGAAAATGAAGATATTGCTCCCAGATGGGCTGGGCGAAGCCGAGCTGTTCGGCAAGCTGCGCATGCCGCTCAGGCGATATGCCACGTTCGCCCGCCATCAGCAGCACGGGATCTCCCGGCAGGACGCGCACGAAGGCGAAGGCGACGATGGTAATCCCGAGGAAGGTCGGAACGAGATAGAGAAGTTTGCCGAAAATGAACCGGATCATGGTTTTTTCCTGAAAAGACGCGCGGAAGAACAGGGTTCTTCCGCGCGTCCAGTTGTTTGGGATTACTCAGCGATATCGACGTTTTCGAAGGTGAAGTCGCCAAGCGGGCTCATGGTGAAGCCGGAAACCTTGGCGGACATCGGAACGAACTGTGTGGAGTGCGCAAGCGTCGCCCACGGAGCCTGTTCCTTGAAGATCACCTGCGCCTGCTCATAAAGCTTGGTGCGCTCGGCAACATCAGTGGTCTGCTTTGCCTTGGAAAGAAGTTCGGAGAACTCCTTATTGCACCATTGCGCACGGTTTGCACCGCCTTCGCCGGTTGCGGCGCAGGAGAGCAGAACGCCCATGAAGTTGTCAGGGTCACCGTTGTCGCCGGTCCAGCCGAGAATGACGGCACCGTCGCGGTTAACTTCGGTCGACTTCTTGAGGTATTCACCCCATTCGAAGGAGACGATCTCGGCCTTGACGCCAACCTTTGCGAAATCCGACTGGATCAGCTCGGCGGTGCGGCGGGCGTTCGGCATATAGGGACGCTGAACCGGCATCGCCCAGATCTTCATCGTCAGATCCTTGACGCCAGCAGCTTCGAGAGCCTTCTTGGCCGCTTCCGGATCGTATGCGTCGTCCTTGATGCTGTCGTTATAGGACCACATGGTCGGCGGGATCGGGTTCTTGGCAACCGTGCCAGCACCCTGGAACACGGCGTCGATGATCGCCTGCTTGTTCATCGCCATGTTCAGCGCCTTGCGCACTTCCGGCTTGTCGAAAGGCGCGACGGTCGCGTTGTAGGCGAAGTAGGCGACGTTCAGACCCGGCTGCTCGTCGAGCTTGAGGTTCTTGTCGGCGCGGATCGTGGAAAGGTCAGCCGGGGCCGGGTAAGGCATCAGGTGGCATTCGCCGGCCTTCAGCTTCTGCAGGCGAACGGCCGCGTCAGGCGTGATCGCGAAGATCAGATCGTCAATCTTCGGTGCATCACCCCAGTAGTCGGCATTCTTCTGGTAGCGGATGACCGCGTCCTTCTGATAGGCGACGAACTTGAACGGACCGGTGCCGATCGGCAGGTTGTTGAAGTCTTCCTTGGTGCCGGCCTTATCAAGCGTATCGGCATATTCCTTCGAGACGATCGACGCGAAAGGCATGGCGATGTTGGCGAGGAACGGCGCTTCCGGGCGGGTCAGCACGAACTTCACGGTGTAATCGTCAACCTTGACGATTTCCTTGATCAGCGACGGCATTTCCATGGAGTTGTAATATTCGTAGGTGATACCTGCGATATACTGGTTCCACGGGTTCTTGGTATCGCCCTGGCGGTTGTAGCTGAAGATCACGTCATCGGCGTTGAAATCGCGGCTCGGCGTGAACTTGTCGTTGGAGTGGAACTTCACACCCTTGCGCAGGTGGAAGGTGTATTCCAGACCATCGCTCGAAACGTCCCATTTTTCGGCGAGGCCCGGCTCGACCTCGGTCGTGCCCTTCTTGAACTCGGTCAGACGGTTGTAGACCGGATGCGCGGAAGCGTCGAAGGTGCCGCCTGCGGTATAAGGCGACGGATCGAAGCCTTCCGGCGATGCCTCGGAGCAATAAACGAAGGTCTTTGCCATGGCTGGCATGGCGGAAGCCATGGCAAGCGCAGAGGCGATAAGCAAACTGCGGGTCAGCGTTTTCATCTGGTGGTCCTTTCCCTCTTTTTCTAAGTTCCTGCGGCCCCGTTGGGGGGCCTACCTCTTCTGGTCAGCGACGACGCGGAAACCCGTGTCGCCGTTCGGTCTTTTGCCTCCCGACCAATTACCCGGCGACAGGCTGAAACAGCCGGTCGAGGTTCGTCTCCGGTGGGCAGAACCAGCGTGGCCCCGCCTCCGTCATATAAGCAATATCCTCGAGACGGACGCCGCACTCGCCATAAACGCACAACATCGGCTCGATGGAAAAACACATGCCCGGCTCAAGCGCCGTGGCATTTCCTGCAACGATATAGGGTTCTTCGTGAATATCCAGCCCAAGCCCGTGACCAGTGCGGTGCGGCAAGCCGGGAACCTGATAATTCGGGCCGAAACCGGCCACTTTCAGGCTGTCGCGCGCCGCCTTGTCGATATCCTGGCAGGCGGCACCGAGTGTGGCGGCCGTAAAGGCTGCAGCCTGTGCGTCGCGTTCGGCATTCCAGAGAAAACGCTGGCGCTCCGTCGGCGTGCCGAAGACATAGGTGCGGGTGATATCGGAACGATAGCCGTGAAGAATGGCGCCGAGATCGACCAGCACCATATCACCTTCGACAAGCGTCTGCGCATAGGGCACGCCATGCGGATAGGCCGTCGCCTCGCCGAACTGCACCGCCACGAAAAGCGGCTTCAGGCCGAGCGCAATATGGGCGGCGTTGACGAAATCGGCGACTTCGGTGGTCGAGATCCCCGGACGCAGCCCTTCGAAGACGGCCTTCTGCACGCCGTAGCTCGCATCCATCGCCGTCTGAATGAGGGCGATCTCGGCCGCGGACTTGACCTGTCGCTGGGCGACGATCATCGGCTGGGCGGAAATGATCCGGCCTTCCAGGCGCTGCATCAGGGCGGATGCGAAGACAAAGGGGGTCGCGGGATCGATCGCGACAAGATGACCGGGACAGGAAAGCGCACCAATGCGGCTTGCCATCAGGTCGAAGGGACTTTCATCCTCTTCCCAGACGGCAACGTCACCCGCAATGCGGATGAGCGTCTGCAGTTTCGGCTCTTCGAAAGTTGGGCTTATATAAAGCGGCGCACCCTCGGCAGGAATGAGAGCACCGTGAATGCGCTCGGAAAGGCCAAGCGAGAGACCAGTATAATAGGTCAGCGACGATGATGCATCGAGCCAGACTGCCTTCACATTTTGCTGGATCATCCGCGCCTGAAGGCCGCGTAGTCGCAATCTGAACTCGTCTTCAGCGATCGATGAAACCGCGATCGGCTGAAATCGCTTCAGCGCCTCTTGAAACTCTGCCATTCTCTCCCCGCCGCTTTCGGGCTCACGGACACAAGCGTGTCGGCAGCCTCCCAAGCGTTCTTTTCCACATGCTTAAACACAGGCATGGGCCTAAGCAATGGGCTGGCAGGGTGCAGCGCCACAAAACTGTGCATATTCATCTAGACATAACGAAATCGTGATCGACGCAGGCCCGATTCCCGCACAGCTTGCCTTGACGTGTAAATCTGAAATCCCCCGGAAATCTAAGGGGTATAGCGTAGCCTGCCGCATAAAGCGGGGCCGACAAAAAACTTCCAAAGAAAAAGATGTCCAGAAAAGGAAAAAGCCTGCCGCGGGAGGAGGTGCGGCAGGCTTCAAACTTGATCGGTGATTGGGAGGAGGAGTACCACCGATCCACATCGAGCGACACTGGGAGGAGGAGTGCGTCGCTTCGATGATTTGAATATAGCGGCCTCAGCGATTTTTTCCAGAGCAAGTCTCGCAATGCAGCATTGCATTTTTGCATAGCTCGAAAATTCCTGCTTTGTTTTTTGGCACTCCCACAGAAATCGTTGAGAAATCAGCTTTCCCGATAGACCTGGAAACCGGCGAAGGACTGGTTGACGGGCATCAGTTCAAGGCTGTTGATATTGATATGCTTCGGCTGCGAGGCGACCCAATAGATCGTATTGGCGATATCGTCGGCCGTAATCGGATTGACGCCCTTGTAGAGATTATCCGAGGCTTCCTGATTGCCACCGGTGCGCACCAGCGTGAATTCCGTTTCGCACATGCCGGGTTCGATCGAGGTCACCCTGACACCCTTGCCGTGCAGGTCGGAGCGAAGACCGAGCGAGAACTGCCGCAGGAAGGCTTTGGTGCCACCATACACATTGCCACCCAAATAGGGGTAATGGGCGGCCACCGACGAGAGGTTGACGACAATGCCCTTCTGCTTGATCAGCGTCGGCAGAAGATGATGTGTGATGTTCAGGAGACCGGTGATGTTGGTATCCACCATGGTCTGCCAGTCCTTCAGCGCCACCTGCGGCGCGGGCGCGGTGCCAAGCGCCAGACCGGCATTGTTGACGAGAATGTCGATATCCCTGAAACCATCAGGCAAAGCCGCGAGCGCCTTTTCGGTTGCATCCTCGTCGGTGATGTCGAAGGCGATACCATGAAAGGCCTGGCCGAGCTCAGCCGCCAGCGCCTCCAGCCGTTCCGCCCGCCGGCCGGTGCCGATGACCTTCCAGCCTTCCTTGGCGAAACGCCGCGCCGTGGCCTGCCCGAAACCGGACGTCGCGCCGGTGATGAGGATGATGCCGCTCATGATGATGCCTCCACTATATCAGTTTTTTCAGGGTCAATTTGTGTCAGTAGTTTTTCAGCGGCCGCCGCGAGACAACGTTTATAGGCGGCCAGATCCGTATAAAGCGCCGCTTCCGGCGCATCGCCAACGATGATGACACCGCCGCGCCGCAGGATCCCGCCATGCAGCATGAGATTGTCGACCATGTCGAAATTCTCGATCGACAGCCCGTCCGGTCCGCGATATCGGCCCGTTTCGTCCAGCGCCACAACGTCGCGATAATGCGCCTTGATGCGGGTGAAGTGATTGGCCGCGACATTGGTATAGGCGAAAACCGGCTTGCCAAGCGCGCACATGAAGCCCAGCTCGTAGCTCGTACCGGTATCGGCAGCGATGCCACGGAACGGCGTGAGATTGGCAATCACCGCATCCGCCTCGATCATCATCCGCTCGTCGACTTCATTGATGTTGCAGCCATGGCCAATCCGAGTATCCGCCGGCGGAATCTGCAGGTCACCCGGCGACAACGGAATAAACCCCGCCTCTCGCGCCAGTGAGGCCTTGAGGTCGAGCATTTCACGGGCATTCGGGAGAAAGACTTCGGGGCCGGCGAGATAGATTTTCTTTGTCATCGGAAATTCATACGATCTGTCAGGAAAGGATGTTGCGAACCTAACCCGGCGCGTTTCGCAAAGGCAAGCCGAAGGAGGACGGAAACGGTCCATAAAACGGTATCGTCCAGACGCTCTTTCCGTTATAGCCGGTGCCACAGTCAGGAAGTTTCCGGAGCAAGACATGGCAGCGACCATCCGTTATCACGAAGGCGATATTTCCGCCGAAGATGCAGCCCGTTACACCGGCGCCATCGCCATCGACACGGAAACGCTGGGACTGGTGCCGCGCCGCGACCGTCTCTGCGTCGTACAGCTTTCACCGGGCGACGGCACGGCCGACGTCATCCGCATCGCTGCCGGCCAGAAACAAGCGCCGAATCTCGCCCGCATGCTGGCCGACCCTGCCCACCAGAAGATTTTTCACTATGGCCGTTTCGATATCGCCGTTCTTTTCCATACGTTCGGGGTCACGACCACGCCGGTCTTCTGCACCAAGATCGCGTCGCGTCTCTGCCGCACCTATACCGACCGGCATGGGCTGAAGGACAACCTCAAGGAAATGCTGGAAGTCGATATCTCCAAGGCCCAGCAATCCTCCGACTGGGCGGCGGAGACCCTGTCGCCGGCACAGCTCGAATATGCCGCCTCCGACGTGCTTTATCTGCACGCGCTTCGTGACAAGCTGACGGCACGCCTCATCCGTGACGGCCGCATCGATCATGCCGACGCGTGTTTTGCGTTTCTGCCAACCCGCGCGAAACTCGATCTTCTGGGTTGGGATGAAACAGACATTTTCGCCCATAGCTGAGCGCACCTGCACCTGATTTAAGTTCTGATTTACCAGAATTGCCTATTCTCGGCCGCAACTTTGAGCGGCCGGGGGCTTGAAAGATGATTACTCCGCTACAGCAGACGGCGGGCATTGCAGTCAGCGACCTCATGCGGTCGATGGTGGAAGCCATCGAGGACCGCCAGCGCGAAGAGCGTGAAAAGGCGAACGGCACCAAAAAGGACAATGCGGTCAAGACCCAGCCGCAGCCGGACGAAAGCCATCGCGTCGCGAATGAAAAGATAAGTTCCTACCTGTTCGGCATCATGAAGCCGGACGCCGATGCTTTCGCCTCCCTCGTTTCGCGCTTTTCCTCCGCTCTCGGCGTCACGCAGGAAGCAGACGAGTCGAGTTTCTCCTTCGCCCGGCGGCTTCAGGATGCGCTGACCCTGACCGACAATTTCGAAAAGACCGATGCGCAGGGAAAAGCCACACCGATTTCCCTGATCTCCTTCGGCGTTTCGGAAACGCAGGTCACTGATGTGCTGAACAACGGCGTCACCGCCAAGATCGATCCCATGGCCGCCCTCGCCGCCCGTATCGCAAAGGGTGCCGGCCTGACAGGCAAGGAAGAGGATTTCAGCGAGCAGATGTCAAAAGCCATCATGGCGATGCGCGCGACCTTGCCGAAAAATGTCAGCGATCTCGAAGAATCCACCGGCCTCAAACAACTCGGTATCTCCGCCCGGCAGATGATCGCCGCCATCGCCAACCCCTATGGCGACGAGGCGCGTGCCGTGAAGGATGCCCTGAACGATCAGGCGCAGGGCACCCGCTTCATGACGCGGGAAACCCTGAAGATCATCCAGCGCCTCGAAGACGTCGCAGACCCGAAGACCAAGGAAGAGTTGCAGGCCGAGCGTGGTGAAGAACGCATTGGCGAAATCAACGATGCCGAAGTGAAGGCCGAGCGCGAAAAAGATATCAAGGCCCTCGATGTGCAGGGCAAGCTTGAAGACGTGCAGGAACTTCAGGACGTCGTGAAGGAGCATATCAATGCGTCTAACGACGACAAAGCCGAAGGCGCCGACACGCAGAAGCCGGCCGATATTTCACCGGAAACCGCCCTGATCTCCGTGCTTGCGGCGACACCGACGGAAGAAGCCGCCCCGGCTGAAAACGAAAATGAACCCGCAAGCACAGAGGCGGCCGCCAATCCCGCCGATTCGGAAAACGAGACCAAAAAACTGCTCGCTGCGCAGGGGCTCGTTAAAGACGCCCGCACTGCGATTCTGCCGATCTCGATCGACGATAATGGCCTTTACGAACTGCTGAAGAAAAAGGCGGCATGATTGCCGCTAGCGACGTCACTTGAGCGAAACATGATGTGAGTTCAGACATGACCAATATTTCCGGCCTATCCGGCAGCGTCGTTTACGACAACGAGCCCGATGCAGCGCAGGCACTGCTGTCGATGGCCGCCCCGCCACTCGTTCCCGATGACGCGGCCTTTGCCGCAGCCGGTGACGAGGACCAGCCCATCGCGCCCGCGGAGATGCAACCGGAACGACGCCTTCCCAAAGCAAGCTGGCTCGACGCCATGCCGCCCGAGGCTTTTGAAGATGCAACCAGCGACCCCGACCATATTTCCTCTGTCAACTCAGACGATAATGGCCTTTATCGCATGTTCATCGGTATCTCGCCCTGAGCGCGCCGTCGCGCGCAATGCGTTGGTTAGCCAAATCTTAATATCTGCAAGCCAAGATTGAACCAGATGATTCTGTATGCGCAGAAACCGGCATAACGGCCGGGGCGCATATGGCGCTCCCGCATGAGCGGGCGAGATGACACCTGTACATCACCGGCGCGGCGATTTTTCAACATTCAAGCCAGATGCGGATCAGAGAGCCAATGGGGATTGGTCCTTTCGCAGCCAGCCGCGGTCACCGATAGGAACGGAGCGCAGCATGTTACCGCCTGTACCAAAAATTGCGGCTGCCGATGCCGCCTATGGCACGAACTTACCGCTGACACCGCGTGCACAGGTGAAGGACGCCGTGCCACCGCAGACGAGCAATCCTGTCCCTGAAAATAGCAGCAGCCTTTTCGCCCGCGCCGCAATCGCCTCCCTTACCAGCGAATTCCAGCTTTCCCGCAGCACGGCAGTTCTGGCGGAAGCGCTGGGCAAGCTGATGAACCTGCCCCGGCGGGATGGCGAAGCCATCGAGACCTATGTGACGCGGCTGACGGAGGCCCTGCGCACCCTGCCCGCTGCCCAGCGTATGGCGCTGGAACAGCAGGTCGGAAAAGCCTTGCAGGGCCTGACCCTTGCGATGCTCGCCGAAATCCTGAAACAGCCGACCGGGCCGGATGCCGCCCGCCTGGCGCTACTGATCGAGCTTTCTCGCTACAGGGGAATGGATCTCGCGACCAAGGCGGTCGTGTCTTCCTATCAGCAGAACAATCCCGCTCCTGCACAGCCCGTCCAGCCGAAACAGCCGAACGCTCCGAGCCAGAATGCGGAAAGCCGACAGAACCCGGCGGCAACGGCACAGCCGGCGAGTTCCGTGATAGCGAGCCGGCTGCTGCCCCTGCTCATCGGCCCGCTTGCCTTCAGCGGCGCAGCAGTAAAGGCCACGGTGGCGGCGCTGACCGCACAGCCGGATGCGCGCGTCCCTCTTGCCGCACCGCCTATCGACACAGCCGAACCACCCAGCGATGCGACGAAACCCGGTGCAAAAACGGAAAACACCCTGCGTCCGCTTCCACTACAGACGGACAGCGCTCCCAAAGAGGCCCCGGCAGAGCCGCGCCCGGCCAATCTACCACGCGCGGAGACCAGCGAGACACGCCCTACCCTTTTGCATCGCGAGATGATGAAGATCGAGCAAAAGGAAGCCCGCCCGGTCTTGCCATACCTCGCCGGCCAGGCGGAAGGCGACGGCGAGACCGTCGCCAATCTTCTGCTGGCCGCCGCGACCGGCAAACTCCCCACCAGAGCGAACGCAACACTGCAGCTTCCGATCACGCCACAGGGCGTTCCGGCGCAGCCTCTCGAAGACCAACCCGCCGAAAAAGCCGCCTTCGCCACGGCCAATGCCCGCCCTTCGGGCGACGACACTGAGACCTTGCCCCATCGATCCGATGCCCAGCCGTTGCCCCGCGGCACATTGGATCCAGAGGCGAGAATGGCCATGCTGGAGCAATCGGCCTCGCAATCCCTGATCGCCGCGGCTCTCGTAAAAGACGGCACGCCATTGCCGCTCGTCGCTTATCCGCCGGCAGATGAAGATCATGAATCGGAAACACCACCCCGTGGCGGCGGTTCATTTTCCGAGGATGAAGCAGAAGACGAGGCCGAGGCAGGCGCTGACAATTCCGATGATCAGGGGGAAACGGAAGAATGCATCGCCGCCAATGACGCGACCGACAAGCAGGAAAGCACGCCGGCAGCGGCTTCCGACGACAGTGCGGAGAATTATTATCTCAGGATGAGCGGCATGCTCTGAGAAGAGTGCAGCTGTTCCCGCTCACCTGCTCAACATACGGCCAATAAAAAACCCGCCGGAAAATTCCGGCGGGTTCTTCATGTCAAAAGATCGAAGCGATTATTCGCCGCGGTTCTTCAGAGCCGCGCCGAGGATGTCGCCGAGCGAAGCGCCCGAGTCGGACGAACCGAACTGTGCGACGGCTTCCTTCTCTTCAGCGATTTCCAGGGCCTTGATCGAAAGCATGACCTTGCGGTCCTTCTTCGAGAAGTTGACGACGCGGGCGTCGAAAACCTGGCCAACTGCGAAACGCTCCGGACGCTGATCGTCACGATCGCGTGCGAGGTCGTTGCGGCGGATGAAGGAGGTGATGTCCTCGTGGTTGACGAGCTTCACTTCCACGCCACCGTCGTTAACGGCGATGACTTCGCACGAAACGACTGCGTTCTTGCGCAGGTCGCCGGAGGTTGCGGCTTCACCGACAGCATCCTTGCCGAGCTGCTTGATGCCAAGCGAGATGCGTTCCTTCTCGACGTCAACGTCGAGAACGACGGCCTTGACCACGTCACCCTTGTTGAACTCTTCGATGACCTGTTCGCCCGGACGGTTCCAGTCGAGATCCGACAGGTGAACCATGCCGTCGACATCGCCTTCGAGGCCAATGAACAGGCCGAATTCGGTCTTGTTCTTGACTTCGCCTTCGACTTCAGTGCCGGCCGGATGGCTGAAGGCAAATGCCTGCCACGGGTTTTCCAGCGTCTGCTTGAGGCCGAGCGAGATACGGCGCTTGGACGGATCGACTTCGAGAACGACAACGTCGACTTCCTGGCTCGTGGACAGGATCTTGCCGGGGTGGACGTTCTTCTTGGTCCAGGACATTTCGGAAATGTGGATCAGGCCTTCGATGCCCGGCTCCAGCTCAACGAATGCACCGTAGTCGGTGATGTTCGTGACCGTACCGGAGATCTTCTTGCCAACCGGGTACTTGGCGGAGATGCCATCCCACGGATCGGACTCGAGCTGCTTCATGCCGAGCGAGATACGGTGGGTTTCCTGGTTGATGCGGATGATCTGAACCTTGACCTGCTGGCCAATGTTGAGGATTTCCGAAGGATGGTTGACGCGGCGCCATGCCATGTCGGTAACGTGCAGCAGGCCGTCGATGCCGCCGAGGTCAACGAACGCACCGTAGTCGGTGATGTTCTTGACGACGCCGTCAACAACCTGGCCTTCTTCGAGGTTCTGAACGATTTCAGAACGCTGCTCGGCACGCGACTCTTCGAGAACCGTACGGCGCGAAACAACGATGTTGCCGCGACGCTTGTCCATCTTGAGGATTTCGAAGGGCTGCGGGTTGTGCATCAGCGGGGTAACGTCGCGGATCGGACGGATGTCGACCTGCGAACGCGGAAGGAAGGCAACAGCGCCGTCCAGATCGACGGTGAAACCACCCTTGACCTGGTTGAAGATAACGCCTTCAACGCGCTCGCCAGCTTCGAACTTGGCTTCGAGCTTGACCCAGCTTTCTTCGCGACGAGCCTTCTCGCGCGACAGAACGGCTTCGCCCAGAGCATTTTCGATGCGCTCGACGTAAACTTCGACTTCGTCGCCGACCTTCAGCGTGCCGTCCTTGGACTTCGCGCCGAATTCCTTGAGCGGAACGCGACCTTCGACCTTCAGACCGACGTCAACGATCGCGACGTCCTTCTCGATTGCCGTGACGATACCCTTGGCAACATAGCCTTCGGCAAGATCGTTAGAGGCAAAGGATTCTTCGAGAAGCGCTGCGAAATCGTCGCGCGTGGGGGTAGATACTGACATGAAATCTCCTGAATGCATCCGCGCGGGGGCGAATACAAAGCGCCGGTGGGCTAGTGTTGTTGATACCCGAACCCATGCCCGCCTTTTTCAAAAGGCTTTCCGGCGCAAGGACATGTCTTCAGGCAATTCCGGACTAAACGCAGACGGCGGCAAGCCGTTCCGCGAAAAACCTATCTCTTCAGAGCGGCGTCGATAATCGTGCGCGCGGCCTGAAACGCCGCCTCTATACTCATTTCCGACGTATCTAGCAAGTGCGCGTCTTCAGCCGGCCTCAACGGGCTGTCGGCGCGGCCCATGTCGCGCTCGTCGCGTTTTTTCACCTCGGCGAAAATGGCATCATAATCGCCATTACCGCCATTGGCCAGAATCTCATCGTAACGGCGCCGCGCCCGTACATCGGCAGAGGCCGTGACGTAGAGCTTCACCGGCGCGTCAGGGCAGACAACCGTGCCGATATCGCGTCCGTCAAGCACCGTGCCCGGCTCTCTCAAGGCAAAAAGCTGCTGGGCTTTGACGAGCGCACGCCTCACCGGCGTCATGACAGCAATTTTCGACGCCGCCTCGCCAATCTCGTGCCGGGAAAGAACGGCGCGGTCGAGCCCCGCAAGGTCCAGCTCCAGCGCCATTTTTTCCGCGACCTCTTCATTATCGAGCGGCAGGCCGGCATCGAGAAGGGCCTTGGCGGTTGCCCTGTAGGTCAGCCCGGTATCGAGATGATGAAAGCCATAGGTCTCCGCGATCTTGCGCGAAAGCGTTCCTTTGCCCGCCGCAGCGGGCCCGTCTATGGCAATCGTAAAGGTCATGAAGCGTCCCGTCTGTGCATCCGTTATAGATATAATAAAGTGTGTAATGCCTCTCTTTTTATATCAGCATTCACACATGGGGCTTGCGCCATGGGAGGCAGCACCCGAAGTTTGTCTTTGACACGAAAGAGCGCAACGATTAAGGGGACCGGCTATAAATTTTACCGTCTATGCCGGTTTTACGGCGTACACACCGAAACTCATTCGACAATTTGAGGCTTAGACAGTGGCAAAAACGGAACTTGGTACCAAGCGTACAGACCCCGATACCGGCAAGAAATTCTACGATCTGAACCGCGACCCGGTCGTTTCTCCCTATAGCGGCAAGTCCTGGCCGCTCTCCTTCTTTGAGGAAAGCACGGCTCAGGCCAAGATGGAGCAGGCTGAGGAAGAGGAAGTGGCGGAAGTCGACGCCGAAAACACGGAAGTCGAACTCGTTTCGCTGGAAGATGCCGATGGCGACAACAGCGGCGACGATATCCCTGATCTGGGCGACGACGACGATGATGTCGAAATCGACGACGACGACGACACCTTCCTCGAAACCGATGACGAAGATGACGACGACGACATGTCCGGCATCATCGGCGTACCGGGCGACGACGAAGAAGCTTGATTTTACTTGATAATTCGGCCCGACGACAAAAAAATGACGCCGGGCCGTTTTTTATGCTTGCACTCGCCGGAAAGCCGCAGTAGTAAGCCGCCACCGAACGGAACAACAACCGCTTCGGTTCCCGGAACCGGAAGAAATGCCGGAACCCTTATGGGGCTATAGCTCAGCTGGGAGAGCGCTTGCATGGCATGCAAGAGGTCAGCGGTTCGATCCCGCTTAGCTCCACCAAATCTTCTCAGACAAAAATATCTCACATTCGGTCAACCGGTTTATCCCGTTGCGCAACGCGGCTTGAAGCAATCGTTATTGCAACAACGCCCGCACATCCTGCCCGTTGATCCGGCACTCCAAAGATCGGGGCGTACTGCCCTCCTTCCCCATCTCGCGACACTCCAGATATCGGCCGCGCAGGCGGTTCTGCAGCGCCTTGAAGGCATTGAGGCCGCAGGCGTAACGGCGGCCGTCGGGACCGGTGCAGACGCGGTTGCGTTCGATCTCCTCCACGCCGGCGAGTTGGAATTCCTCACCCCTGAAGGTGAAGCGGCTGCTGGAGATCACCCGCAGGCGCTGGTCGGCATGCATTTTCAGCGGATAGAGATCGGGCGGTGTCGCAATACGCTCGTAAGTCTGGCTGCGAGGATCCACCCGCACCGGCGCGGTCGTCCACAGCAGTTCCGTATTGGCGGCCAGACCCGTCGGCGCAGAGGTCGACTCGCCATCGACAAGCGAGGCAATGCGGATGCCTGCTATGCCGAGGCCTATGGCCAGAAGGATCTGAAACAGCAAAATTGCGATCTGCCGGACCATGTCACCGCAACATCAAACAATGAACGACATAAAATCGATAGGCCGCCTCATAAAGCTGCGGCCGGCTGCATGTCACATCAACAAAACCTTGCCCGCGCTGACATCCCGCACCGTGCCCATGGCCATGATCGGGATCCGGTCGCCATCCAGAATCACTCTTCCCGTCGTCCGCAACCAGCGAAAACCGCCGGATTTGAGCCGAATGCGGTATTCCTGATCGTAGAACACGCCATTCGTCAGCGAATTATAAACAGCCTTGGCGACGCGGGCCCGCGAGCCACTCTCGATCTGCGCAATGAAGTCTTCAACCGGAATGCCGTGGGCGGCTTCTTCCGGGGAGAATTCACGCAGGCGGGCGGTCACGGCATCCAGATAGACCAGATTTTGCCCGACGTTCCAAGTGTAGTAACCCACAAGTGTCTCTTCGAGAGATATGTTTTCCAGCATCGGCCTTCTACAGTCTGAAATGCTTGTGTCGGGTCTGTAACACACATGACGGCAGACGGCTAACCACAAGAATTCATCCTTTTGTCTGACGAAACCCTGTTCCCGCGCCGCCATTTATCGACAGGCCTTTTCGGCAGCCATGTTGGCGAAGCAACCTTCCTGTGCCAAGAAGGCTGATACCGCAGCCAGCGACCAGAGGAGCCGCCGTGACCATCGGGCTTGCCCATGCCGAACTCATCGCCGTCGTCACCGCCATCACCACGGATGAACCACGTGTCATGACCGTTCGCGAAGGGGCGGCCCTTCCCTCGGGCCCGTTCGAATTCGGACACAGGACGCTTCAGAGCGGGCTACGGGAATGGATCCACGAACAGACCCATCACCCCGTCGGTTATCTCGAACAGCTCTATACTTTCGCCGATCGCGACCGCAACAACGAGATTTTGGGCGGCAGAACCATTTCCATCGGTTATCTCGGCCTGGTGCGCGAGCAGGAGGCGCCCAGTGGCAAAAGCGCCTTCTGGCACGGCTGGTACGAATATTTCCCGTGGGAGGACCATCGCCAGGGACGCCCCGATATTCTCGACAGCATTATCGACAGGCTGCGCGCCTGGGCCGATTCCGAGCCGGACAGCAGGACCCAGCGTCACCTGCGCGCCGATTTCACCTTCGGGCTGGATGGAGGTGGCTGGAACGAGGAACTGACCCTGCAGCGTTACGAACTGCTCTATGAGGCGGGACTTGTCGAGGAAGCGCAGGGCGAACCGCGGATCAATTTCGGCAGGCCGATGTTTGCCGACCACCGCCGCATCCTTGCCACCGGCATCGCCCGTCTGCGCGCCAAGATCAAATACCGGCCGGTGGTGTTCGAGCTTATGGCCGATAGCTTCACCCTGCTGCAATTGCAGCGCGCTATCGAGGCGCTGGCCGGGTTGACGCTGCACAAGCAGAATTTCCGCCGGCTGATCGAACAGCAGCAGCTGGTGGAGGAAACCGGCGACATGGCGACTGAAACCGGCGGCCGCCCGGCGAAGCTTTTCCGCTTCCGCCAGACCGTTCTCGATGAACGCGCCCTTTCCGGAACGAAACTGCCCCTCTCCCGCAATTGACATATGCTCACAATGAGAATATGTCTTCGTCCTAGATATACTCAAAAAGAGTATAAATGGGAGAGCACCGTGAACGAGCAGATTTCCGCCGCTAGCCTTTATGACCGCGTTGCCCGCGTCATTCCCAAGGCCGAATGGATGGGCTTTCAGGATGATGTGGAGGCAATCCTTGAATTGAAGCGCAAGCGCAACGCCGTCATCCTCGCCCATAATTACCAGACACCGGAAATCTTCCACGGCGTCGCCGATATCGTCGGGGACAGTCTCGCCCTTGCCCGCAAGGCAATGGAGGTGGAAGCGGATGTGATCGTTCTGGCCGGCGTGCATTTCATGGCCGAGACGGCAAAGCTGCTCAATCCGGAAAAAACCGTACTTATTCCGGATATGGCCGCTGGCTGCTCGCTCGCCGATTCCATCACGCCGGAAGACATCGCACTTCTGCGTAAGGCCTATCCCGGCGTTCCTGTTGTCACCTATGTGAACACGTCAGCGGCGGTGAAGGCTGCGTCCGACATCTGCTGCACGTCAGGCAACGCCCGCCAGGTGGTGGAATCGCTCGGCGTGCCGCGCGTGCTGATGCTGCCGGATGAATATCTGGCGAATAACGTCGCCAAGGAAACCAGTGTCGAGCTGATCGCCTGGCGTGGCCATTGCGAGGTGCACGAGCTTTTCACCGCCGATGACATCAGGGAACTGCGCGAGAGCCATCCCGGCGTTATCGTGCTGGCGCATCCCGAATGTCCGCCTGAGGTCGTAGACGCTGCGGATTTCTCCGGCTCCACCGCCGTCATGTCTGACTATGTCGGCCGCGAGCGCCCTTCCCGCGTGGTGCTTCTGACGGAATGCTCGATGAGCGACAACGTCGCCGTGCATCATCCCGATGTCGAGTTCATCCGCCCCTGCAATCTCTGCCCGCATATGAAGCGCATCACGCTTGGCAATATCCGCACGGCACTGGAGGAAAATCGCCATGAAGTGACGGTCGATCCGGCCATCGCCGGTGCCGCCCGCCGCGCCGTGGAAAGGATGCTGCAGATATGAGCGCGCTTTTGCCGCAGCCGGACTGGACGGTCATTGTCGGCAGCGGCATTGCCGGGCTGATGGCAGCGCTGACGCTGGCGCCGCAGCCCGTGCTGCTTGTGACGCGCGGCGCGCTCGGCGGCGAAACCTCAAGCGCCTGGGCGCAGGGCGGCATCGCGGCCAGCCTCGGGCAGGATGATCGCGCAGCCCTGCATGTCGCCGATACGCTCGCTGCGGGCGATGGCCTTTGTGATGAAGATATGGTGGTTGGCATCGTTTCCTCGGCCCCCGCCGTCATAGATGCGCTGGAGCGGGCAGGCGTTCGCTTCGACCGGGACGCCGGCGGCAACTATGTCTTCGGGCTGGAAGCCGCCCATAGCCGGCGGCGCATTCTGCATGCCGAAGGCGACGGGTCGGGTGCGGCCATCGTCAGGGCTCTTGCGGATGCCGTTCGCCGTACGCCTTCGATCACGGTTCTGGAAGGCACGGAAGTGCGCCGGTTGCTGACGGAAGATGGCGTGATCGCCGGTCTCGCCTGCGCCGGCCCGAACGGCAGCTTCCTTCTGCCAGCAAGCCAGGTCATTCTCGCCACCGGCGGTCTCGGCGGACTTTATGACGCCACGACCAATCCCTCCGGCAATTTCGGGCAGGGCATCATGCTCGCCGCCCGCGCCGGCGCCATCCTTGCCGACATGGAATTCGTGCAGTTTCACCCGACAGCACTTTCCTCCCCCCGGCGACCGCTGGCGCTGGTGAGCGAAGCGGTGCGGGGTGAAGGCGCCCTGCTTCTCAATGAAAACGGCGAAAGGTTCATGGCGGCAGTGCCGGGCGCGGAACTGGCGTCGCGCGATATTGTCGCCCGCGCCATCGACCGTGAAATCCTGCGCGGCGGCCAGGTCTTTCTCGATGCCCGCCAGGCGCTCGGCTCCGGTTTTGCCAGCCGTTTCCCGTCAATCGACCTGCTTTGCCGCGAGGCGGGCATAGACCCCGCCCGCGAACTCGTGCCGGTCCGCCCGGCCGTGCATTACCACATGGGCGGTGTCGCCACGGATAACAAAGGCAGAAGTTCGGTGCGCGGGCTCTGGGTTGCGGGGGAAACCGCCTGCACCGGCCTTCACGGCGCAAACCGGCTTGCCAGCAACTCGCTGCTGGAGGCCGCCGCGATGGGCATGCGTGCGGCGCAGGATATTGCCGGCCGGCCCGCACCCGCGGCAAGATCGGCGGCTGCCGTTTCGCCCAACGCGACAGCTGATTTTTCGCCCGCCGATCTCGCCGCTGTCAGGCCCATCGTTTCCCGTCATCTCGGCATCGTCAGACATGCCGCGGGACTGGCCGAAGCCATCAGGGACTTACTGCCGCTTGCCGAGCGAAACGGCCCGGCCTCCGACCCGGCGGTGGTCGCTCTCTCCATCGCCGTTTTCGCAGCCCTGCGGAGGGAATCGCGCGGCGCGCATTTCCGTGACGATTTTTCGCAGAAGGATGCCAAGGCCATGAGACGCCGACTGAGCCTGAACGACGTCGTCACCGTCGCCCATGAATTTTCCTCTTCCAGCCTTGCAACAGCCGGTTTCGCGCGGAGCGCCTGACATGATCCTTTCTCCCCTGCCACGTCTCATCATCGAACCGCTCGTGCGCAATGCCCTTCTGGAAGACCTAGGCCTCGCGGGCGACATCACCTCCACCGCCGTCATCCCCGCCGATCACCGCTCGGTCGTTGTCATGGCGGCGCGGGAGCCGGGTGTCATTGCTGGGCTCGATGCGGCGGAACTTGCCTTTCAGCTTGTGGACCCGGCGATCAGGATGAACAGGCACATTGCGGATGGGGCAGCCGTGGCGCCCGGCGATATCATCGCAACCATCGAAGGCCCGTCTCGCGGGCTTTTGACCGGGGAACGCACGGCGCTGAATTTCCTCGGCCATCTCTCGGGCATCGCCTCCGTCACCGCAAAAATCGTCGCCGCCATTGCCGGCACCAAAGCGTCGGTCGCCTGCACCCGCAAGACGACGCCGGGGCTGCGGACGCTGGAAAAATATGCCGTGCGCGCCGGCGGCGGCATAAACCACCGTTTTGCGCTTTATGATGCCGTTCTCATCAAGGACAATCATATCGCCGTCGCCGGCGGCGTGCGTGAGGCCATCCGCCGCGCAAGGCAAGGCGTCGGACATCTCGTCAAGATCGAGGTCGAAGTCGATACGCTCGTGCAGTTGCACGAGGCCATGGAAGAGGGTGTGGATGCGGTTCTTCTCGATAACATGACGCCGGAACAGCTGCGCGAGGCGGTAGAGATCGTTGCCGGTCGCGCCATCACCGAAGCCTCTGGCCGCATCAATCCGCAGACGGCGGCAGCCATCGCCGCCACCGGCGTCGATCTTATCTCCATCGGCTGGATTACCCATAGCGCGCCGGTTCTTGATATCGGGCTGGATTTTGAGAGCCAGAGTTGAGTTTGCGCTAACGTACACGCCTCACGGAACAAAACTTCCGCGTCTTCGTTAATAATCGCCTGGGGTCAATTCAAGGCGGGGGGACGTGCGCAAAAAATGCGGGTCCATATGCCTATGACCTCTCTCTAGAAAGGAAAGGCTTGTTATGGAAGACGCACAAGTTGGCTGGATTGCAGCAATCATCATCGGCGGCGTAGCCGGTTGGCTCGCCGAACAGTTCATGAAAAGCAATATGGGTGTTTTCATGAACATCATCCTCGGCATTATCGGCGCCATCGTCGCCAATTTCCTTCTGGGGCTCATCGGCGTCTCGCTCGGAGGCTGGATTGGCTATCTCATCGCCGGTTTCATCGGCGCCTGCATTCTCATCGCCGTCGGGCGCGCATTTCGCAGATAAGGGGAGGACAGAATGAGCTTTTTCAACAAGATCAAGGACGCTATTTTCGGCAAGGCCGAGGCCGCGCCGCAGACTTCGGCTCCTGCCGGAACACCTACGACCACCGCAACCCCGGCAGCACCGACCCAGCCTGCCTCACCGGCACCGACAGCTGCGGCTCCCGCGCCCATCGGCACCGTCGACGTCGCCTCCATCCTGGATGCGGCAGTCAAGAAGAATGGACAGAAGCTCGACTGGAAACATTCGATTGTCGATCTTCTGAAGGCGCTCGATCTGGACAGCAGCCTCACTGCCCGAAAGGAACTGGCGAGCGAACTGGGTTACACCGGCGACACCTCGGATTCGGCGACCATGAATATCTGGCTGCACAAGGCGGTCATCAAGAAGCTCTCCGAAAACGGCGGCAAGGTTCCGGCCGACCTTCTGGATTGAACCGATAAACGGGAGAACCGCGATGGACGACTATTCCAGCCTGAGAGAGCAGATCGGCCAGGATCTCGACACCCTGCACAGGACCGAGAACCCGAAGTCGATTTTCGAAATCGCCGATGACTATCTGCTGGGAGATCCAAATCTCAAGCGAGCCATCGTCGAAGACATCATCAAGGAAGAAGCGGACAAGCGCGGTATCGCGATCCACTGAACACACGCGACAAGCGCGGCTGTTTCACACGAAGGGCGGCATCCAGACCGGGTGCCGCCCTTTTTGCTTCGAGCGTCATTTTTCCGGCTTCGCTTCTGCCTTCTTCGCGTTTTCTTCCATCAGCTCATACCACATGGCGTTCATGACGGCGAAGATGGCGGCGAGAGGCAGGCCGAGCAGCCAGGCGAAATACCACATGTTCGATCTCCTTCTTTTCAAACTTTTCCTGGAATTGCGTCAATAAGCGTGGCCGCTGTCGTCACGGATCGCCTTTTCATCCACCTTACCCCACAGCACGCGATAGACCCATGAAGTGTAGGCAACGATCATCGGAACGAAGATGAGCGTGACAACCAGCATGTTGAATAGCGTCATGTGGCTGGACGATGCGTCCCACACCGTCAGGCTCGACCTGGGATCGACCGAGGACGGCAGGATGAAGGGAAACATCGTAAGCCCGACGGTGGCGATGATGCCGAAAATCGCGAGCGAACTGGACAGCAGCGCCAGGACTTCCCTGCGGGCCCTGAAAAGGATGAAAGCGACGAGCGGGAAGACGAGACCAAGCGCCGGCGCCAGCATCATCCACGGATGTGCCGCATAATTGGCAAACCAGATACCACCCGCAACCTCGACCGTCTTGGACAGCGGGTTGGAGGGACCATCGGTCACGACTTCAGAGGTGAAGCGATAACCATCGACCCCGAGCCAGAGAAAGACACCGCCGAGCGCGAAAAGAACTGTGGTTGCAAGGGCCGCAATGCTGCCGAAACTGCGCGCACGGGCAGCCACCGGACCTTCGGTCTTCAGCACCAGCCAGGCCGCACCATGCATTACCAGCATGGAGACGGAAACGAGGCCGCAAAGAAGGGCATAGGGGTTCAGAAGCTCGAACAGCGTCGTGCCGTCGTAGAAAATCCTGAGGTCGTCGTTAAAGTGGAAGGGAACACCCTGCAGCACGTTGCCGATCGCCACGCCAAAGATCAGCGCCGGCACGAAGCCGCCGACGAACAGGGCCCAGTCCCAGCCGCTGCGCCATGCCGGGCTCTCGCGCTTGGAGCGATATTTGAAACCGACCGGCCGCAGGATCAGCGCGAACAGGGTGGCAAACATCGCCAGATAGAAACCTGAAAACGAAACCGCATAAAGCGGCGGCCAGGCGGCAAAGATCGCACCGCCGCCAAGGATCAGCCACACCTGGTTGCCTTCCCAGACCGGGCCGATGGAATTGATGACGACACGGCGCTCGATATCCGTCTTCGCCACGAAGGGCAGCAGCGCACCCGTGCCAAGATCGAAACCACCGGTCACGGCAAAGCCGATAAGCAAAACGCCGAGCAGCAGCCACCAGATAACGCGAAGGATTTCATAGTCGATGAGTTGATGCAGGATCATGATATCTTACTCCGCAGCGACGAGTTTTTCAGGAACGAGCGGCGCCTCCGGCTCATGGTCCGGATCCGGCCCCTTGCGGATCGCCTTCAGCATCAGCCCCATTTCGACGATGAACAGCACCGTGTAGATGGCGATGAAACATAAAAGCGTAATCAGGACAGTCGAAGCGCTGAGGCTGGAGACGGCAGCGGCCGTTGGCAGCACACCCTCGATGATCCACGGCTGGCGGCCGAATTCGGCGACCACCCAGCCCATTTCGGCAGCAATCCACGGTAGCGGGATGGCAAAGACCGCCACTTTCAGCAACAGCGGATAATGATCCAGCCGACGGCGGGCCGAGAGATAGAAGAAGGTTGCCGTCAAAAGGATGAAGAACATACCGAGACCGACCATGATGCGGAACGACCAGAACAGCGTCGGCACATGCGGGATGGTGTCGGCAGCGGCCTTGGCGATCTGCTCTTCGCTCGCCTGACGCGGATCGTCGACGTAGCGCTTGAGCAGCAGGGCATAACCAAGCTCGTGGCCGACTTCGGCGAAGGTGCCGCGCACCTCTTCCGGCAGCTGTGCGCCCTTGCCGGTGGCGCGTATCTGCATCAGCGCGTCATAGGCCTTGATACCGTCGCGGATGCGGGTCTTTGCCTGCTCGACAAGATCGTTGATGCCTGGGATTTGCGTATCAAGCGAACGGGTGCCGATGAGGCCCATCACCCATGGGATTTTGACCGCAAAATGCGTCTCGCGCGCTTCCTGATCGGGAAAGCCGATGGCGGTGAAGGGGGCGGGCGCCGGCTCGGTTTCCCACATTGCTTCGATGGAGGCGAGCTTCATCTTCTGGTGTTCTGTCGAGAGATAACCGCTTTCGTCCCCCAGCACGACCACCGAAAGCGCGGACGCCAGACCGAAGGAGGCGGCAACCGTCATCGACCGCTTGGCGAGATCGACGTGGCGGCCTTTCAGCACATACCAGGCGGAGACGCCGAGCACGAAGATGGAGGCCGTCACGTAGCCGGCTGAAACCGTGTGCACGAATTTCGCCTGCGCCACCGGGTTGAACAGGACCGCGAAGAAGTCAGTCACTTCCATGCGCATGGTCTGGGGATTGAAGGCGGAGCCCGTCGGGTTCTGCATCCAGCCATTGGCGATCAATATCCACAGCGCCGAAAAATTCGAGCCGATCGCCACGCACCATGTCGCGACGAGGTGGCCGAGTTTCGACAGCTTGTCCCAGCCGAAAAAGAACAGGCCGACGAAGGTGGCCTCCAGAAAGAAGGCCATCATGCCCTCGATCGCCAGCGGCGCGCCGAAGATATCGCCGACATAGTGACTGTAATAACTCCAGTTCATGCCGAACTGGAATTCCATGACGATGCCGGTGGAAACACCGAGCACGAAATTGATACCGAACAGGGTGCCCCAGAATTTCGTCATCTGCCGCCAGATCGTGCGGCCGGTCATGACATAGACCGTTTCCATGATGGCGATCACCACCGACAGCCCGATCGTCAGGGGAACGAACAGGAAGTGATATAAAGCCGTCACTGCAAATTGCAGGCGCGACAGCGCCACTATGTCGAGTTCCATAGTCTTACCCACCTTTTCCGGAAGGCCGGCCTTCCATTTTCAAAACGACGCCGGCTCTCAAAAAATCTCAGTCCGGGCGCAGTGTCTCAAGCACTACGCCGTATTCCGGGGTGCCGCTTTGACATTCATCAAACTGGCGCCCCTCTCTCAGCACGATGATACGATCGGCAAATTCCGCCTCGCGGCGATTATGGGTGATCATCAAGACAGTCTTTCCCTCTGCCCTCGCGAAAAGCCGGCCGAGCACATCCCGGGCGGTTTCGCCGTCCAGCCCTTCCGTCACCTCGTCGAGAAGCCAGAGCGGCCTGTCGGCAAGCAGGAAACGGGCAAGCGCCAGCCGGCGCGACTGGCCGCCGGAAAGACCCTGCCCGGCCTCACCGAGCTTCGTTTCCAGCCGTTTCGGCAAGGTTCTGACGTGTTCGGCAAGCCCGGCCGCCTCGAGCGCGTCCCGCAACTCAACCCCCGTTGCGGCAGGCTTTGCCAGCCGCAGATTGTCGGCGATGCTGTCACGGAAAAGCTGGCTGCGCTGCGTCATCAGGGTGGACGGCAAGGCACGGACCGAGCCCGCAGCCGGGTGCAACTCGCCCGCCACCAGCTGGATGAGGCTCGTCTTGCCCGCACCGCTTGCACCGACGATCGCGACCCGTTCCCCGCAGGCGACTGCAAGGTTGATATTCGTCAGGACCGGATGCTCGTTCCCTTCCCGCTCCAGACGCACGCCTCTAAGCTCCGCCGCGATGCCACTCGCGGGTAATGCGGGACAGTGCGCGTCGGCCGTTGCAGAAAGGCGCGGCGCAATACGCCTTGCGGAAAACAGCGTACGGCCCAGCTCCATCGCCCCGCGGCGAAGCGCCGTGAAAGGCTCCAGCGCAGCGAAACAGACTAGCAGGCCAAGTGCGGCGGCCGGTGCGCTCACCGCCCCATGCTCCGCCAGCCAGGCCATGCCGAGAAGGGCGGCGCTCAAGAGAATGGCCGCTGAAAGGCCAAAGGAAAAACCGGCATTGGTCTCGATGCGGTTGAGGCTGTCATCACAGGTGGCGAGATAGTCATCCGCGCGCTTTACCGCGGCAACCTGCGCGGAAAGCCGGCCCGTGGTCAGCAGCTCCGTCTGTCCGCTCACGAGATCGGCCGTGCGGGCGCGCAACGCCTCGAGCCCGATGGCCCGCCGGCGCGAGAATTTTTCCGCTTTCAAGGCAGAGCGCGCAGAAATGCCGAGACCCGCCGCAATGAGGAAGGTGGCTGCCAGCACACCGGCAAGCGGGTGCAGGAAAGCAAGCCCGAAGCCGGTCACGAGCGCGGCAAGGATGGCGACGGCGGCGGGAACCAAGACGCGCAGATAAAGCGAATCCAGCGCGTCGATATCCGCCGTCAGCCGGTTCAGCAGACGGGCGGGCCGCGCTTCCAGAGATTTCGCCGCCTGCGGTGCGGCAAAACCGCGAAACAGTTTCTCCCGAAGCGCCGCAAGCACGGAAAGCGTGGCTTCGTGGGTCGTCATGCGCTCGCCATAACGGGCGGCGGTGCGTGCCAGCGCCAGAAGGCGAATAGCCGCCGAGGGGGCAAAGACATCAAAGGCGAAGGCCGTCGCCGGCAGCAGGCCGGCAATGGCCGCCGCGGTAATGAACCAACCGGACACGCCGAGAAGACCGATGCCTGCCAGAACAGTCGTGACCGCCAGAACCGCACCCGCAAGCAGCATGCCGCGCCGTGTCGACCAGAACAGGGCGATGACGGGTCTCAATATGGCAAAACGCGCGATCATGGCTGCCCCCTCGAATGGATCGCCGTCATATCCACGATCCTGTCCATGCGTGCCGCAAGTACCGGATCATGGGTCGCGACGATCAATGTCCTGCCCTTTGCCAGTTGCAGCAGGTTATCCGTGACGAGAGCAGCCGTTTCCCGGTCGAGATGCGCGGTCGGCTCATCGGCCAGAACAAGCTGCGTTGCCGGATCGGCGAAAGCGCGCGCTATGGCGAGCCGCACCGCCTCCCCGCCCGAAATGCCATTTCCGCCGTCTCCGATCTGCAAATGCCGGCGCGCCTGCGTCAATCCATCCAGTCCGGTGCGGTGCAGGACCTCTTCCACCATGGCCTCGCTGACCGCCAAGCGGCCAAAACCAATATTCGCCTTCATGGACGCGGCAAAAAAGAACGGCTTCTGACTGACCCAGCCGATCGTTCCGCGCAGCCCATCAGCCGTTGCGTCATCAAGCGTGACGCCGCCGATCCTGATTACGCCCTCACCCGCCTCGGCCAGCCCGGCAATCAAGGAGAGTACAGTGGATTTGCCACAACCGGAAGCCCCAAGAATCGCAACTCTCTCGCCCTGCTGAACCGTCAGGTTGAAATTCCGGATGACAGGCGGAGCATTCGGGTAAGCGAAGGAAAGGTTTTCCATCTCCAGCGGGCCGAGTGTCGGAGATGGCGCGTGCACCACATCCGCGCCCTCGCCAACGATTTTCGAGCCCCCCACCGTCAGTGTGGCGAGCGCATCGAGCGCCGCCTCGCCAGCCGCCCGATCATGCCAGACGGCGGAGAGTTCCCGCAATGGCTCGAAAAAGGCCGGCGCGAGGAGCAGGATGAAGAGGCCCTCTGCCAGCGTGAGTTTTTCGCCCCAGGCGCCGAAATCCAAAAAACCGAGCAGGTGGAAACCGATATAAACGGCGGTCATGGCAACACCGATCGCAGCAAAAAGCTCCAGCACGGCGGAGGAGAGGAAGGCGATCCTCAGAACGGCCATCGTCCGCTTCTTGAGGTTCTGCGCATCGGCATCGAGGCGCGCCGCCGTCAGGTCAACGGCCTTGAGCGTGCGGATCGTTTCCAGCCCGCGCAGGCGATCGAGCAGGAAGGCATTCATGTTGCCCGTCTCGGCCAGCTGCTTTTCACTGGCGGCCTTGGCCTGCCAGCCGATCAGGGCCATGAAGAGCGGGATGGTGGGCATGGCGAGTAGAAGCACCAGCGCCGCAATCCAGCTAAAGGGCAGGATGGCGAGCACGAAAACCAGGGGGACGATGGTGGCTTTCATGCGCGCCGGCTGGAACCGGGAAAGATAGGGCACCAGCGCTTCCGCAGCCTCCGCCACGATACCTGCCGCCTCACCCGAGGCCGTGCGCGACAGATCGAGCGGGGAAACCTTCGCCACGGCCTGCAACGCCTCGAACCGCCGCTGCGAAAGCGCTGCGCGTGCGGCACGGAAGGACCGCCGCGCCGCGACTTTTTCCATCCACGCCTTGAGAAGCCCGAGGATAAGGACCGCAACGGCGGCCGGCACGATCGCCATCATCGGCTCGCCATCGGCAATTTTTCCAACTGAAAAGGCCAGCAGGCGCGCCTGCGGCAGCCAGAGCAGCGCCGGCAGCACATGCAACAGGGCGACGGATCCGCCAACCGCGGGCGCATGTTGCGTTTTTACCGCGGTCTTGTCGGGGGCAACGTTGCGCCGGGCTCGACCGAAGAACCGCCGTTGCCCGGCACCGGGCACGGGACAGTCTGTGGCATCACCATCGGCCGATCGGGGGATGTGTGCGGACATGGTCACGACCGATCACCCTTTCTTCTTCGTGCCGCGGGGTCTTGCAAGCGAGACGATCTTGTCTTTCGCCTCCAGAAGCTTCGTGACCTTGGAACCGAGCGCCAGAAGCGAGGCCAGCCTCTCCGTCTCCAGCCGCTTCACATCATCATACCAGCCGGTAAGCTGCTCGATCAGCGTCTTCATCTCGTCGATGCGCCTTTGCGCATGCCGCTCATCTTCGTTTTCCGGCGTCTCCATCAGGATTTCGCGCAGCACGCTGAGCGTGGGATCGATCTCGCGCTTTTTCCGCTCCTCGGCGAGCGTGCGCAGAATCTGCCAGACATCATCAGGCGTCGTGAAAAAATCGCGCCTGTCACCGGGGAAGTGCTTGAGAATTGCAAGGTTCCACGCCTGAAGCTCCTTCAGGCTCATCGAGACGTTGGAACGGGAAATGCCGAGCGCCTCGACGATCTCGTCCGCACAGAGAGGCTGCGGCGAAATGTAAAGCAAAGCATAGACCTGGCCGACGGTACGGTTGATTCCCCAGCGGCTGCCCATCTCGCCAAAATGCAGCACGAAGGACTGAACGAGCGGTGACAGGCTGGTTGGCATTTCTTCACTTCCTGAATTTTCAGTAATTTCTGAAATTTCGATAACGCAAAAAACCGCAGGCAGCAAATCACCTTTTTGACCTGCGTCAAAATGTGCAAACCGGTGGGGCAGATCGGCAAAGGGCGGTCAGGGGCCGCAAAATATGAGACTGGAATCCCCGGCATCAGAGCGGATTGCGCTGCTTGAGGCCGCGGCCTCATCGCAAATCCATGATATCGGTAACAGCGCCGCTAGATCGCGCCACGCCCAAAACCATGCATAAAAAATCGGCGGCGGAATTATCCGCCACCGATTGAAAATAGCTCATCACTGTCCGCAGCAAATGCGCTTAGGAAAAGGCGATCTGCACCTTCATGGCGCGGCTGCGATCCGAGGCGAATTCGAAGGCCGAGATGGCGTCGGCAAGATCGACGGTCTGGGTGATGAAGGGTTTGACGTCGATCAGGCCCTTGCGCATCAGCTCGACGCCGGTGGCGAATTCCTCGTGGAAGCGAAAGGAACCACGCAGGTCGAGTTCCTTGGCTGTGATCGCCATCATCGGCAGGCTCATATCGCCGCCGAGCCCGAGCTGGACGATGATGCCGCGCGGCCGCAGTGCCGTAATGCCGCCGGCAAGCGCCACGGCCGCACCCGAGCATTCATAGAGAATGTCGAAGGTTCCCTTGTTTGCACCATAAGCGGCGAGCGCATCGGGCTCATCCTTGCTGTTGATGACACGGTCCGCCCCCGCTTCACGCGCTTTGGCGAGCGTGAAATCGGAAAGGTCGGTGGCGACGATTTCAGCCGCACCTGCCCGGCGCGCAGCCAGAATGGAGAGAATGCCGATGGGGCCGCAACCCGTGACGAGCACACGTTTCCCTAGCAAATCACCGGCCCGGCGTGTGGCGTGCAGCGTCACCGCCAGCGGTTCCGCCATGGCGGCTTCCCCGGCGCTGAGACCGTCTGCCGGCACGCATTGCAGGGCGTCCGCCACCAGAACTTCCCGGAACGCGCCCTGAATATGCGGGAAAGGCATGGCGCTGCCATAAAACCGCATGTTGAGGCACTGATTGTGCAGACCCTCCTGGCAGAAGCGGCAGGTCCGGCATGGGCGCGACGGCGAAACCGCCACCAGACCGCCGATCTTCAGCCCCTCCACGCCTTCGCCCAGTTCCTCGATGACGGCAGAAACCTCATGGCCTAGCACCATGGGTTCACGGAGCCGCACGGCACCGAAACCGCCATGATTGTAATAATGCAGATCGCTGCCGCAGATTCCGCCCCTCGCCAGACAAAGCCGCACCTCGCCCGGTCCCGGCTTTTCCTCCGGCCGGTCTTCGATGCGCACATCCTTTGCCCCGTGGGCTACAATCGCTTTCATGACAACTCCGTTCAAGCGTCCGCCACTGCGGCGCATAAAATTCCGCATCCAACTTGCTGCCGCACGACGGACCTTGACCCGCCTTGCCAGTTCGCCACCCGCCCGATACGTACCGAAAACGGGCGCGCCAGCCTTGACATCCGCCCTCAAACGGATGAATGTTATCGGTAACATATATCTTCAAGAATGCAATGTCGAGAGACTGGAGGAAACAGTGGGCCTTAATTTGTTCGATCTTTCCGGCCGCCGCGCCCTGTTCACGGGTTCGTCCCAGGGCATCGGTTTCGCGCTGGCGCAAGGGCTTTCGGAAGCCGGGGCGGAAGTGGTGCTGAACGGGCGCGACGAAGCGAAGCTGAAAGCAGCCGCTGCCGGCATCAAGGGCGCGAGAACACTTGCCTTCGACGCCACCGATCACGGCGCGGTGCGCGAGGCCATCGACCGCTTCGAAGCGGAGGTGGGCGCGATCGATATTCTCGTCAACAATGCCGGCATGCAGCACCGCACGCCGCTCGAGGATTTTCCGGCCGACGCCTTCGAGCGCCTGCTGCAAACCAACATCGCCTCGGTATTCCACGTCGGACAGGCAACCGCGCGCCACATGATTTCGCGCGGGCGCGGCAAGATCATCAATATCGCCAGCGTTCAGACAGCGCTTGCCCGCCCCGGCATCGCGCCCTACACCGCCACCAAGGGTGCCGTCGGCAATCTGACCAAGGGCATGGCGACAGACTGGGCCAAATATGGCCTGCAGTGCAATGCCATTGCGCCCGGTTATTTCGATACCCCGCTCAACGCCGCCCTTGTCGCAGACGAGACGTTTTCGGCCTGGCTTGAAAAGCGCACGCCGGCCGGACGCTGGGGCAAGGTGGAAGAGCTTGTCGGAGCCTGCATTTTCCTGTCGTCCGACGCGTCGTCCTTCGTGAACGGCCATATTCTCTACGTCGACGGCGGCATCACCGCGTCCCTGTGACAAATACCAAAACACGACACCTTGGGAGGAGGCCGTAAACAGCATGACCGGGAAGAACAACATTGCTCTCATCGGCGCGGGCGCCATGGGCGGCGCGATCGGCACACGGCTGGTGGAAACCGGCAATCACCTGACGGTTTTCGATCTGGATGCGGAAAAGGTCGCGGCGCTGACAAGCCTTGGTGCGGAGAGCGCTCGAACGGCGGCAGAGGCGGCCGCGGTTTCCGACGTGGTCATCCTCAGCCTCAACTCGCCGAAAATTGTTCGCATCGCCGTCTTCGGCAAGGATGGCGTGGCGGCAGGGGCAAAAGCCGGCACGCTAATTATCGACATGTCCTCCATCGACCCGGAAGCGACCAAGGAACTGGCGGCCGACGCCGCTGAAAAGGGCCTGCGCTGGGTGGATAGCCCGCTTTCGGGCGGCGCACCCAAGGCGCTCATCGGGCAATTGACGCTGATGGCTGGCGGCAGCGAGAAGGATGTGGCCGATGCCCATCGCGTGCTGCAGCATGTCGCCAGCAACTACACCCATATGGGCCCCTGTGGCGCCGGGCAGACAACCAAGCTCATCAATCAGGTTCTGTGCGGCCTGAACTTCCTTGCGGTGGCGGAAGCAACGCAGCTCGCGCTGGATGCCGGCGTCGATGCCGCCAAGATACCGCAGGCGCTGAAGGGCGGCCGCGCCGATAGCGCCATCCTTCAGGAATACATGCCACGCTATGTGGCGAAGGATTACCGCCGCACCGGCCGCATCGACAATATGGTCAAGGATCTGAACGGCGCGCAGGATCTTGCCCGGCGCACCAACACGGCCATGCCGCTGACTGCGGTTTGCGCCGAGGTGCACCGCATGCTGACGGCGGCGGGGCTCGGCGGAGAAGACCAGGCGGCGCTGATGGAATTTTTCAGCGGCGCAAAACAAACCTTCCCTGACTGATTTTCATCGCGAGCGCCACGGATGTGTGCGGCGCATCATAGCCATTGCGAAATGTCGCTGCAGCGAAGATGATCGGGCGAATCGGCGAGGCAATCGGCCCGGCCGTCGCAGATGCATGCATGTAAAGGACAATTCCCGATGACCACTTCCGCAACAGGCACGGGGATTGCCGGTCTGACCGTTTCCGGCAACGGTTTTTGCGCCGAGATCGCTTATGAGGGCGCAACGCTTCTCAGCTGGCGACCGCTCTCTGCCGATGGCGAAAAGGGCGAGGATCTGGTTGACGGATATCTGACAGCCGCGGAATTGCAGTCGCAGAACGGCGTGAGAAACGGCATTCTTGCGCCCTTCACCAACCGCATTCCGCAAGGCCGATATGATTTCGGCGGCGAAACGCACCACATCGAGCCGGTGCTTGACCATGAAGACCTTGTTTTCCACGGCTTCGCCCGCGCCCTGCCCTTTGTTCTCAACCAGTCCTTCGAGGAAAATGGCGCGCAAATTCTTGTCTTCCGGACGGAAATCGCGCCCGGCGATTTCAAGGGTTACCCCTATCGGCTCACCATCGAGGTGGAGTATCGCTTTGCGGGCCACGACGTCACCATCGACATACGCGGCACCAATCGCGGCGACCGGCCTTTGCCTTTCGCCGCCGGCTGGCATCCCTATTTTCGCCTGCCCGGTTCGACGTCCATCGACGACCTTCTTCTCACGCTGCCCTCGCGAACCGCGATCGAAACGGACGACGATCTCATTCCCCTGCGGGATCAGCAGGGCGGCATCGTCACACGGGACGACACCCGCTTTCTCTATGCGCCGCTATCCGGTCATGTAGCGGATGTCTGCTTCACCGATCTGATCGCATCCGAAAACGGACTTTACGAAACACGGCTCGAAAACCGGCATAACGGATCGAGCCTCACGGTCTGGCACGAGCGTGGCCACATGCATGTCTTCACCGGCGATACGCTCGCCCGCGACAGGCGGCAATCCATCGCGCTCGAACCGGTGGAAACGCCCACCAATGCCTTCAACCACGGGGAACTCGCCGCTGCAATTACCTTGCAACCGGGCGAGACGCGCAGCTTCCGCTTCGGCGTCCGTTTTGAGGCGGGCCGCTGAGAGGAGCTCGATGGTCCCTCAGATATGCGTCGTCGGCAGCGACGAAGACAGCTTCACCGTTTCCATGGAGATATAGGCGGACATGTCGTAAAGCTGGACGCGGCGCAGGATCTGTTTGTAGACCGTGTCGTAATATTCGACATTCGGCAGCACCAGTTTCAGAATATAGTCGAAATTGCCGGTCAGCCGGTGAACCTCGACGATTTCAGGTATGGTGCTGACGGCGGCATGGAACCTGTCCAGCCAGTCTTCCGCATGCAGCCCCGTCCTCACCAGCAGGAAAACCGTGGTCGGAAGGTTGATCTTCCGTCGGTCGAGCAGCGCCATCGTGCCGGTCACATAGCCTTCGGTGCGCAATCGCGTGATACGGCGCGAACAGGCGGATAACGACAGGGAAACCTGCTCCGCAATGTCGGCGAGCGGCGTTTCGGCATTTTCCTGGAGAATCGCAAGGATTCGGCGGTCGCGATCATCAATCATCCGGAAAGAATGCACAGGTTAACGCAATAACGCAAGAATTTTGCAGAGTTTGCGCAAATACCGCCCCTTACTTGCATATGCAGCCTGAAAACCATGAAAAAACGCACGCCGTTTTCGTGGCGGCGATGGCATTCTTGTCTTCAATCAAACTCGATAAGGGGAAACTTATGAAACGCATCGGCCTGATCGGCGGCATGAGCTGGGAATCCACCGCAACCTATTACCGCATGATCAACGAGGCCGTGCGCGACAGCCGCGGCGGTCTGGTCTCGGCTGATATCGTCATGCATTCGCTCGATTTTTCCGAGGTTGTCGCCCTTCAGAAGGCTGACCGCTGGGATGAAGCGGGCGCGCTTCTGGGCGCTGCCGGTGCACGCCTTGCCAATGCCGGTGCCGATTGTGTGCTGATCTGCACCAACACAATGCATCTCGTTGCAGACACGGTTGAGAAAATGTCGGGCGTCGCCCTGATCGACATCATCGACGAAACGGCGGCCGCCCTGAAGGCGGACGGGCGTCGCAAGCCGCTGCTGCTCGCCACCCGCTACACGATGGAACATGGCTTCTATACTGACCGGATGCGCCAGCATGGTGTGGACGTGGTCGTGCCCGAAGCGGACGACCGCGCTGCGATCCATGACATCATTTTCGGCGAACTGTGCCAGGGCGAAATCAAGTCCTGCTCGCGCGAACGCTACCTTGCCGTCATCGAAAAGGCCCGTGCACTCGGCGTCGATTCCGTCATTCTCGGCTGCACGGAAATTTCACTACTGATCGATCCCGATGCGCTGCCGCTGCCGGGGTATGATTCAACCGCCATTCACGCGAAGGCCGCCGTCGACTTCGCGCTCGGAGACAAGGCATTCGACAGAGCCGCATGAATGTGCCGCCTTTTTGCCTATTCCGGTAAACCTGTCTGGCTCGACAGCCTGCTGATCGAGCCGGAAGCATCATTGGTAAGCCAGTCCATGGCCGCAAGAGAAGCAAAAACCGTCGTCAACGGCGATGGCTGCGGCCTTGGCTGGTATGGCGAACGGGGAACGCCCGGCGTCTTTCGCGACACCCGGCCCGCCTGGTCCGATGCCAATCTGGCCGCGCTCTGCCAGCAATTGCGCTCCGGCATGTTCATGGCCCATGTCCGCTCCGCCACGTCAGGCGAGGTATCCCGTGCCAATTGCCATCCCTTTGCGCATGGCCAATATCTGTTCATGCATAACGGCCAGATCGGCGGTTACGAGCAGATAAGGCGCGACATCGATTCCCTTATCCCTGACGATATCTACGCATCCCGGCGCGGCACCGGCGACAGCGAAGCCATTTTCCTGATTGCCGCCGGCCTTGGTCTCGATGCGGATCCGGTTCGCGCCATTTCTACCGCGCTGCGCCTCTGCCAGGAAAAGATGGTTGCGGCGGGCGTGTCTTCGGCCCTTCGTTTCAGCGCGGTGCTGATGGATGGCGATTGCGTGCATGCCTTCCGCTGGTCAAGCGACGACAAACCGCCGACCCTCTACTGGCGCGGGTTGGAAGAGGGCATTGCGTTGAGTTCCGAGCCCTTTTCCTTCGATTGCACCCCCTGGTGCGCCGTTCCACCGAACACCAGCGTGACGATACGCGCCGGGGAAATGGTGGCGCAGCCTTTTTGCCTGGGGTGAACACGTTATTATCGCCCGGTTTCGCGCAACCGCCACCGGGGACCGGTGCGGCTGCGGCGAAGACCCATTTATTTTCATTGAACTTTTGCAGCCGCGAAGGCTAGTGTGTGGTCCAGGACATCAGCTGAAACCCGTACGTGGTTTCGGCCCGGTGTTTAAACATGATAATTGAGCGAAACAGATTTCAGGACCGGTGAACCATTTATAAAGTGTTGCAGCCTCTTTCCCTTTTTTGAACGATGCCCGGCATCGCAACGACCACACGAACCTTTTCGGTAACGGCGGATAAAGGGCCGGCAATGCCTTCGGCGATCCTTGGGACGCGGAAGAAAAAGTCTTATTTTTCATAATCCTAAGCCGTTCAACTTTCCGTAAAAATTGCTGTTGCCACACCTCCATATCGATGCATAAACTGGCATCAGCAAAGGCAACACGGATCGACCTCTCAGACCCTCTCCTCCCACCAAGGTGCTGACCGACCAATGATCAATAATCTTACCGCCGCCGATCTTCCCCGCCCCGCCCCGCGCAGTTCCAACCCGGAAATCATGGCCGCGGAAATCATCGAGCGACTGACCTACCGGATCGGCAAGGACGTCAAGGTTGCGAAACCGCATGACTGGCTGACCGCAACCATCCTCGTCGTGCGCGACCGCATCATCGACAAATGGATGGCATCCACCCGCAAGGCCTATGCCGACAATTCCAAGCGCGTTTATTATCTGTCGCTGGAATTCCTGATCGGCCGCCTGATGCGCGACGCCATCTCCAATATCGGCCTGATGCATGAAATCCGCGATGCGCTGTCCTCGCTCGGCGTCGATCTCGACGTGATTGCCGGTCTTGAGCCGGATGCCGCACTTGGCAATGGCGGCCTCGGCCGCCTCGCCGCCTGTTTCATGGAATCCATGGCGACCGTCGACATTCCCGCCTATGGTTATGGCATCCGTTACGTGCACGGCCTCTTCCGCCAGCAGATGGCGGATGGATGGCAGGTGGAACTGCCGGAAACCTGGCTGGCGCATGGCAACCCCTGGGAATTCGAACGCCGCGAAAGCTCCTATGAAATCGGCTTCGGCGGATCGGTGGAGACGATCGGCGGATATGAAGACCCGCAGCGTTTCGTCTGGAAACCGGCCGAACGTGTGATCGCCATGGCCTATGACACCCCGGTCGTCGGCTGGCGCGGCACCCGCGTCAACACGTTGCGGTTATGGTCTGCGCAGCCTATCGACCCCATTCTCTTGGCCGCCTTTAATGCCGGCGACCATATCGGCGCATTGCGCGAGAGCAACAAGGCGGAAAGCCTGACGCGGGTTCTCTACCCTGCCGATGCGACTCCGGCCGGGCAGGAACTGCGCCTGCGGCAGGAGTTCTTCTTCTCCTCCGCCTCGCTGCAGGACATTCTGCGCCGCCATCTCCAGCAATATCCTGACTTCACCTCGTTGCCGGACAAGGTCTCGATTCAGCTCAACGATACCCATCCGGCCATTTCCATCTGTGAAATGATACGCCTGCTCTGCGATGTGCACGGTCTTGAATTCGACGAGGCCTGGAAGATCACCCAGGGCACCTTCTCCTACACCAACCACACGCTTCTGCCCGAAGCGCTGGAAAGCTGGCCGGTGCCGCTGCTCGAGCGTCTTCTTCCAAGACATATGCAGATCGTCTACGCGATCAACGCCAATACGCTGCTCTTTGCCCGCAAGGAAAAGAAGATGGCGGATCAGCAGATCCGCTCGATCTCGTTGATCGATGAAGGCGGCGAGCGCCGTGTGCGCATGGGCAATCTCGCTTTCATCGGCTCGCATTCCATCAATGGCGTTTCGGCGCTTCATACTGAGTTGATGAAGGAAACGGTCTTTGCCGACCTGCACAGCCTCTATCCTGAACGGATCAACAACAAGACCAACGGCATTACACCGCGCCGCTGGCTGATGCAGTGCAACCCCGGCCTCACCGGGTTGATCCGGGAAGCGATCGGCGACGATTTCCTCGACGATGCGGAAAAGCTCATCGCGCTCGACCGTTTCGCCGACGATGCCGGTTTCCGTGAGAAATTCGCCGAAGTGAAGCGCCTGAACAAGGTGCGCCTCGCCAACACCGTGGCGCAGCGCATGGGCATCCGCGTCGATCCTTCGGCCATGTTCGACATCCAGATCAAGCGCATCCACGAATATAAGCGCCAGCTTCTGAACCTTATCGAAACGGTGGCGCTTTACGACCAGATCCGTTCCCACCCGGAACTGGATTGGGTGCCGCGCGTTAAGTTCTTCGCAGGCAAGGCGGCGCCGAGTTATCACAACGCGAAGCTGATCATCAAGCTTGCCAACGATATTGCCCGGGTCATCAACAACGACCCGGCCGTGCGCGGGCTTCTGAAGGTGGTGTTTATTCCGAACTACAACGTCTCGCTTGCGGAAATCATGGTTCCCGCCGCCGATCTTTCCGAACAGATTTCGACCGCCGGCATGGAAGCGTCCGGCACCGGCAACATGAAATTTGCCCTGAACGGCGCGCTCACCATCGGCACGCTCGATGGCGCGAATGTGGAAATGCTCGAACATGTCGGCACTGACAACATCGTCATCTTCGGCATGACGGCGGAAGAAGTCTCCAGGGCTCGCGCCGAAGGCCATAATCCCCGCGCCATCATCGAAGGGTCTGCGGAATTGTCGCAGGCGCTGTCATCAATCGCGTCGGGCGTGTTTTCACCGGATGACCGTTCGCGGTTTTCCGCCCTGATGGATGGCATCTACAACAGCGACTGGTTCATGGTGGCTGCCGATTTCGACGCCTATGCCGATGCACAGCGCAAGGTGGACGCGATCTGGAGCGATCAGGATAGCTGGAATACGAAAGCAGTGCGCAACACGGCGCGTATGGGCTGGTTCTCGTCCGACAGGACGATCCGCCAATATGCCACCGAGATCTGGAGAGCCTGATGAAAAAACCGCTCAATTCGGCCGAAGAGAAAAAGACTGGCGACATCACGAAGGCTGAAATCGAGGCGATCAAGAGCGGTTTGCACTCCAATCCCTTTGCCCTTCTCGGCGTTCACGAAACGCCGGAAGGGTTTTCCGCCCGCTGTTTCATTCCCGGTGCCGAGGAGGTTTCCGTCCTGACGCTGGACGGAAATTTCGTGGGCGAATTAAAGCAGATCGATCCGGACGGTTTTTTCGAAGGCCGGATCGATCTTTCAAAGCGCCAGCCGGTGCGTTACCGCGCCTGTCGCGATGATGCCGAATGGGCGGTTACCGACCCTTACAGCTTCGGCCCGGTTCTTGGCCCCATGGACGATTATTTCGTCCGTGAGGGCTCGCATCTGCGGCTATTCGACAAGATGGGCGCACATCCGCTGAAGCTTGAGGGCGTCGAAGGTTTCCACTTTGCGGTCTGGGCTCCCAATGCGCGGCGCGTTTCCGTCGTCGGCGACTTCAACAATTGGGATGGACGCCGGCATGTCATGCGGTTCCGCAAGGATACCGGCATCTGGGAAATCTTCGCGCCTGACGTCTATGCCGGCTGTGCCTACAAATTCGAAATCCTCGGTGCGAACGGCGAGCTTCTGCCGCTAAAGGCCGACCCCTATGCGCGGCGCGGTGAATTGCGGCCGAAGAACGCTTCCGTCACTGCGCCGGAATTGACGCAGAAATGGGAAGACCAGGCCCATCGCGAACATTGGGCACAGGTGGACCAGCGCCGCCAGCCGATCAGCATCTATGAGGTGCATGCCGGTTCCTGGCAGCGCCGCGAGGACGGCACTTTCCTCAGCTGGGACGAGCTGGCCGCGCAACTCATTCCCTATTGCACGGATATGGGCTTCACTCATATCGAGTTCCTGCCGATTACCGAACATCCCTATGATCCCTCCTGGGGTTACCAGACGACCGGCCTTTATGCCCCGACCGCCCGTTTCGGTGATCCGGAAGGTTTTGCGCGTTTCGTCAATGGCGCCCACAAGGTCGGCATAGGTGTTCTGCTGGACTGGGTTCCCGCGCACTTCCCCACCGACGAGCACGGGCTGCGCTGGTTCGATGGCACGGCGCTTTACGAACATGCCGATCCGCGTCAGGGTTTTCATCCCGACTGGAACACGGCCATCTATAATTTCGGCCGCATCGAGGTGATGTCCTACCTCATCAACAATGCGCTTTATTGGGCCGAGAAATTCCATCTCGACGGCCTGCGTGTCGATGCAGTCGCCTCGATGCTCTATCTCGATTATTCCCGCAAGGAAGGCGAGTGGATCCCCAACGAATATGGCGGGCGCGAAAACCTCGAATCCGTTCGTTTCCTGCAGAAGATGAATTCCCTGGTCTACGGCACTCATCCGGGCGTCATGACGATTGCAGAGGAATCCACCTCCTGGCCGAAAGTGTCCCAGCCGGTTCACGAGGGCGGGCTTGGTTTCGGCTTCAAATGGAACATGGGCTTCATGCACGACACGCTGAGTTATTTCTCGCGTGAGCCGGTGCACCGCAAATTCCACCATCAGGAACTGACCTTCGGGTTGCTTTACGCCTTCACCGAAAATTTCGTGCTGCCGCTTTCCCATGACGAGGTGGTGCACGGCAAGGGATCGCTGATCGCCAAGATGTCGGGCGACGACTGGCAGAAATTCGCCAATCTCCGGTCCTATTACGGCTTCATGTGGGGTTATCCCGGCAAGAAACTGCTGTTCATGGGGCAGGAGTTCGCCCAGTGGAGCGAATGGAGCGAAAAGGGATCGCTCGACTGGAACCTTCGCCAATATCCGATGCATGAAGGCATGCGCCGCCTCGTGCGCGATCTCAACCTCACCTATCGATCCAAAGCCGCCCTGCACGCCCGTGACTGCGAACCCGACGGCTTCCGCTGGCTGGTGGTCGATGATCACGAGAATTCCGTCTTCGCCTGGCTGCGCACGGCGCCTGGTGAAAAACCGGTGGCGGTCATCTGCAATCTCACCCCGGTCTACCGGGAGAACTATTATGTGCCGCTTCCTGTTGCGGGGCGGTGGAGGGAGATTCTCAACACCGATGCCGAAATTTATGGCGGCAGCGGCAAGGGAAATGGCGGACGCGTTCAGGCAGTCGATGCCGGCGGGGAAATTGGGGCGATGCTCGTCCTGCCGCCGCTTGCCACGATCATGCTCGAACCGGAAAACTGACAGACAGAGAGGGAGGACACTATGTCGGAAAAAAGAGTTCAGCCTTTGGCGCGTGATGCAATGGCTTATGTCCTCGCAGGCGGAAGAGGAAGCCGCCTGAAGGAACTGACGGACCGCCGGGCAAAACCCGCGGTTTATTTTGGCGGCAAGGCGCGCATCATCGATTTTGCGCTTTCCAACGCGCTCAATTCCGGTATTCGCCGCATCGGCGTCGCCACGCAATACAAGGCGCACTCCCTCATCCGCCACCTGCAGCGTGGCTGGGATTTCTTCCGTCCTGAACGTAACGAAAGCTTCGACATTCTGCCGGCCTCCCAGCGCGTGTCCGAAACGCAATGGTACGAAGGCACCGCTGACGCGGTTTACCAGAACATCGACATCATCGAGCCCTATGCCCCGGAATATATGGTCATTTTGGCCGGCGACCATATTTACAAAATGGACTACGAATACATGCTGCAACAGCATGTCGATTCCGGTGCCGACGTCACGATCGGCTGCCTTGAAGTGCCGCGCATGGAAGCGACCGGCTTCGGCGTGATGCATGTGAACGAAAAAGACGAGATCATCGACTTCATCGAAAAGCCGGCCGATCCGCCCGGCATTCCCGGCAATGAAGGTTTTGCGCTCGCCTCGATGGGCATCTACGTCTTCCACACGAAGTTCCTGATGGAAGCGCTGCGCCGCGATGCCGCCGATCCGACCTCCAGCCGCGACTTCGGCAAGGACATCATTCCCTATATTGTCGAACACGGTAAAGCCGTTGCGCACCGCTTCGCTGATTCCTGCGTGCGTTCGGATTTCGAGCACGAACCCTACTGGCGAGACGTCGGCACCATCGATGCCTATTGGCAGGCCAATATCGACCTCACGGATGTGGTGCCGGACCTCGATATCTACGACAAGTCCTGGCCGATCTGGACCTATGCGGAAATCACCCCGCCGGCGAAATTCGTGCATGACGATGAAGATCGCCGTGGTTCGGCCGTATCGTCGGTCGTCTCCGGCGACTGCATCATTTCCGGTGCAGCGCTCAACCGCAGCCTGCTGTTCACAGGGGTGCGCGCCAATTCATACTCCCGCCTTGAGAATGCCGTAGTACTGCCGAGTGTGAAGATCGGGCGTCATGCCCAGCTCAGCAATGTCGTCATCGACCATGGCGTGGTCATTCCGGAAGGACTGATTGTAGGAGAAGACCCCGAACTGGATGCCAAACGCTTCCGCCGCACGGAAAGCGGCATCTGCCTTATCACCCAATCGATGATCGACAAGCTGGACCTGTAGAGCCCATGAATGTCCTTTCGGTTTCATCCGAAATTTATCCCCTGATCAAGACCGGAGGGCTCGCCGACGTTGTCGGCGCGCTCCCCATCGCGCTCGAAGCCCACGGCGTCAGAACGCGGACATTGATACCCGGCTATCCGGCGGTGAAAGCCGCCGTGACGGACCCCGTCAAATGTTTTGAGTTCACCGATCTGCTTGGCGAAAAGGCCGATCTGCTCGAAGTCCGACACGAAGGGCTCGATCTTTTGATCCTCGACGCGCCGGCCTATTACGAGCGTTCCGGCGGCCCCTATCTCGGCCAGACCGGCAAGGATTATCCTGATAACTGGAAGCGTTTTGCGGCGCTGTCACTGGCGGCGGCGCGGATCGGCGCCGGTGTGCTCCCCGGCTGGCGGCCGGATATGGTGCACGCGCATGACTGGCAGGCCGCCATGACGCCTGTCTATATGCGTTATGCCGAAACACCGGAAATTCCAAGCCTTCTCACCATCCACAACATTGCCTTTCAGGGCCAGTTCGGCGCAAACATCTTCAGCAAACTTGCCCTGCCCGCCCACGCCTTCGGCATGGAGGGCATCGAATATTACAACGACGTCAGCTTCCTCAAGGGCGGCTTGCAGACGGCAACCGCGCTCAGCACGGTCAGCCCATCCTATGCGGAAGAAATCCTGACCGCGGAATTCGGCATGGGGCTTGAAGGGGTGATCGGCAGCCGCGCCCATGTGCTGCACGGCATCGTCAACGGTATCGACGCCGATGTCTGGAACCCGGCCACCGACCATCTGATCCACGACAATTATTCCGCCGCCAATCTCAAGAACCGTGCCCTGAACAAGAAGGCGGTCGCCGAACATTTCCGTATCGATGATGATGGCAGCCCGCTATTCTGCGTCATCTCCCGCCTCACCTGGCAGAAGGGCATCGACCTCATGGCGGAAGCCGTGGACGAGATCGTTTCCCTCGGCGGCCGCCTGGTCGTGCTGGGCGCGGGCGATGTGGCACTGGAAGGCGCGCTTCTTGCGGCGGCATCCCGTCACCACGGACGCGTCGGTGTTGCCATCGGTTACAACGAACCCCTGTCGCATCTGATGCAAGCGGGTTGCGACGCGATCATCATTCCCTCTCGCTTCGAGCCCTGCGGCCTGACCCAGCTTTACGCGTTGCGTTACGGCTGCATTCCGGTCGTCGCCCGCACCGGCGGCCTTGCCGACACCGTGATTGATGCCAACCATGCCGCTCTCGCCAGCAAGGCGGCAACTGGCGTACAATTTTCACCCGTCACACTTGACGGTCTGAAACAGGCGATCCGCCGGACCGTCCGTTATTATCACGACCCGAAACTGTGGACACAAATGCAGAAACTCGGAATGAAATCCGATGTTTCCTGGGAAAAAAGCGCCGGTCTCTACGCCGCGCTTTATAACCAGCTTATTTCGAAAGGCCATTGAACCAATGATCAAGACTATCAAGACGACGCCTTATCAGGACCAGAAGCCGGGCACATCCGGCCTGCGTAAGAAGGTGCCAGTCTTCGCCCAGGAAAATTATGCCGAGAACTTCATTCAGTCGATCTTCGACGCGCTTGAAGGTTTTGAGGGCCAGACGCTGGTGATCGGCGGCGACGGCCGTTATTACAACCGCGAAGTCATCCAGAAGGCGATCAAAATGGCCGCCGCCGCCGGTTTCGGCAAGGTTCTGGTCGGTCAGGGCGGCATTCTCTCCACGCCCGCCGCCTCCAATATCATCCGAAAATACAAGGCTTTCGGTGGCATCGTGCTTTCCGCCAGCCACAATCCCGGCGGCCCGACCGAAGACTTCGGCATCAAATACAATATTGGCAATGGCGGCCCAGCACCGGAAAAGATCACCGACGCGATCTATGCCCGCTCGAAGGTCATCGACAGCTACAAAATCTCTGATGCAGCCGACATCGATCTCGACAAGATCGGCAGCTTCAAGGTGGATGAGCTGACGGTCGACGTTATCGATCCGGTTGCCGATTATGCTGCGCTGATGGAAGAGCTGTTCGATTTTGGCGCCATCCGTTCTCTCATCGCCGGCGGCTTCAAGGTCGTCGTCGATTCCATGAGCGCCGTCACCGGCCCCTATGCCGTTGAGATCCTCGAAAAGCGTCTCGGCGCTCCCAAGGGCTCCGTCCGCAACGCAACACCGCTGCCCGATTTCGGCGGCCACCATCCCGATCCGAACCTTGTCCATGCCAAGGAGCTTTATGACGACGTCATGAGCCCGGAAGGCCCGGATTTCGGCGCGGCTTCCGATGGTGATGGCGACCGCAACATGGTTGTCGGCAAGGGCATGTTCGTCACACCCTCCGATAGTCTCGCGATCATCGCCGCCAATGCCAAGCTGGCGCCCGGTTATGCCGCCGGCATTTCGGGCATCGCCCGCTCGATGCCGACCAGTGCGGCAGCCGACCGCGTCGCTGAAAAGCTCGGGCTTGGAATGTACGAAACCCCGACCGGCTGGAAATTCTTCGGCAATCTCATGGATGCCGGCAAGGTGACGATCTGCGGCGAGGAAAGCTTTGGCACCGGTTCGAACCATGTGCGTGAAAAGGATGGCCTGTGGGCCGTGCTTTACTGGCTGAACATTGTCGCGGCGCGCAAGGAAAGTGTGAAGGACATCGTCACCAAGCACTGGGCCGAATATGGCCGCAACTATTATTCGCGCCACGACTATGAGGAAGTGGATTCGGATGCCGCCAACACGCTGGTGGCCATCCTGCGCGAAAAACTCGCGACACTGCCCGGCACCAGCTACGGCAATCTGAAGGTCGCGGCGGCGGATGATTTTGCCTATCACGATCCGGTCGACCAGTCTGTCAGCAAGAACCAGGGCATCCGCATCCTGTTCGAAGGTGGCTCGCGCATCGTGCTGCGCCTTTCCGGCACCGGTACTGCGGGCGCGACGCTTCGCCTTTACGTCGAGCGTTACGAGCCGGATGCGGCCCGTCACGGCATCGAAACGCAGACGGCGCTCGCCGACCTGATTTCCGTTGCCGATACCATCGCCGGCATCAAGGCCCATACCGGCCGCAGCGAACCGACTGTCATTACCTGATAACGTCCGCCCGCTCATGAGGGACGCGCAAGCGCCCCTCATTCGGCCTTGCCTCTGCTTTCTCCGATCTGGAGGAGGCACACCATTCTCCGGAGAGACAGACCATGCAGATACCACCCGTTTTCCCCAAAGGCGCAACCCGAACGGAAAACGGAGTGGAGTTCACTGTCTATTCCCGCCACGCCTCGCAAATCGATCTCTGCCTGTTCGATGACGCTGGCGAGAAAGAGACGGCGCGCCTGCCGATGATGCGCGGCGAGGACGACGTTCATCGGCTCACACAGGCAGACGCCGGGCCCGGCACGCGATACGGCTTCCGTGCCCACGGCATTTACGCCCCCGAACATGGTCTGTGGTTTGATCCTGCAAAGCTGCTGCTCGACCCCTATGCCACCGAGATCGACCGCCCCTTCCGGCACGATCCCTCGCTTTATGTCTTTGGCGCTGAAACAGGCGCGATCATGCCGAAGGCGATCCTTTCCGAGCACGAGCCGGTCAAGCGCCAGCCGCCTCGTTTTGCCGAAGGCGGGTTGATTTACGAACTTGCCGTCAAATCCTTCACCCAGCTGCATCCTGATGTGCCTGAAGATATCAGGGGCACCGTCGCGGCACTGGCGCATCCCGCCATTCTCGCGCATTTGAAAAAAATCGGCGTCGATGCTGTGGAATTGATGCCGATTACCGCCTGGATCGACGAACGCCACCTGCCGCCGCTCGGGCTTTCCAATGCCTGGGGTTATAATCCGGTCGGCTTCATGGCGCTCGATCCGCGCATCTGCCCCGGCGGTGTGCGGGAACTGCGCGATGCGGTTGCGGCGCTGCATGCGGAAGGTATTGGCGTCATTCTCGATCTGGTCTTCAACCATACGGGTGAAAGCGATATCGAAGGCTCGATTCTATCACTGCGCGGCCTCGATAATCTCACCGCTTTCCGTCACCCGCAGGGAAAGCCGGGCGTGCTGGTCAACGATACCGGCACCGGCAATACGGTTGCCTGCGACCACCCCTATATCCGCCAGCTCATCGTCGATTCGCTGCGGCATTTCGTTCTCAACGCCGGCGTGGATGGCTTCCGTTTCGATCTCGCGCCGGTGCTCGGCAGAACAGCCGCGGGTTTCGACATGGCGAGCGAGACGCTGGCCGCCATGCATTCGGACCCGGTGCTTTACGACCGCCTGCTGATCGCCGAACCCTGGGATATCGGCCCCGGCGGTTATCAGCTTGGCAATTTCCCAGAGAGTTTCCTGGAGTGGAACGACCGCGCCCGCGATGACATGCGCCGGTTCTGGCGTGGCGATGCTGGCATGACCGGGGCGCTCGCCAATGCGCTGTCCGGCTCCTCGCCGATCTTTTCCCGCCATGGCCGCTTAAAAAGCCGCAGCGTCAATTTCCTTGCCGCCCATGACGGTTTCACCCTGTTCGATCTCGTCAGCCATGAGCGCAAGCACAATGAAAAGAACGGCGAGAACAATCGCGACGGCCATAATGACAACCATTCCTGGAACAATGGTTTTGAAGGCCTGACCGACGACCCCGCCATTGTCGCCGCCCGCCTTGCGGATGTGAAAGCGCTGCTTTCCACGCTTTTCGTCAGCCGCGGCACCCTGATGTTGACGGCGGGCGACGAGGGTGGCCGCAGCCAGCAGGGCAATAACAATGCCTATTGCCAGGACAATGAGATAAGCTGGGTCGACTGGTCATCGCTTGTCCCTGAGTTGATCGACCACACAGCGTTTCTCGCCGCACTGCGCAAGCGCTTCGGTGTGTTTTCTGAGAGTGGCTTCTTCTCCGGCAGGGGCGACGTGACATGGCTTGCCCCGGGCGGCGAACCGATGACGGTTGCTGACTGGGAGAGGCCGGATGGGCAGGCCTTCGCCATGGTGCTTTCCACCCCGGACCGGGAAACCGGCAAAGCTGCCGAGCTTGCCGTGCTCATCAATCGCGGCCGTGACATCGTTCCCTTCACCTTGCCGGGCGATGGTTGGCGCGCCATCGGCACGGATTTCGGCAATCCCGCCTTCCTGCCCGCCCGTTCCGTGGTGTTTTATCTGCGCGGTTGATCCCTTCGCGTCACCAGCCGTATAAATCGTGGGAAACAATGCGGACGAGGTAACATGACAAAAGAAATTGCGCTGGCGGAAATAAAGGGCCGCGTCGGCACGGAAATGGGTGTTTCCGCCTGGATCACCGTCGACCAGACAATGATTAATGCCTTCGGGAAAGCGACACTGGATGAACAGTTCATCCATATGGACCCCGAGCGCGCCCGTGCTGAAAGCCCTTTTGGCGGTACGATTGCCCATGGGTTCCTGACGCTTTCGCTGCTTTCGGCGCTGAATTACGACGCGCTGCCCCGCATTCGCGAGCAGACCATGGGCATCAATTACGGCTTCGATGCCGTCCGTTTCGTCACCCCCGTGAAAAGCGGTGCGCGGGTGCGCGGCCGGTTCACGCTGGCGGAAGCGCGTTTTCGCGGCGCGGCCATGCTGATGACGACCTATGATGTGACAGTGGACATCGAAAACGAGAAAAAGCCGGCGCTCACCGCCCGCTGGACCACCATCAGCCAGTTCAACCCGGAAGACAGGCCAGAAGACGCCTGAGATATGGCTAGGGAGAAAGCGCATGCATGACGAAGCCGTGAGGAATGCGTTTCTCGTTCAGGCAAAGGCCTGCGACAGCCTCGGGTCTCCCTTTACCGCACGGCTTTGTCGCGCCGTGGCCGCAAGGCTCGACCGCCAGACGGAGGTGGGCGAGACAATCCTGTCCTGGCCCGGCGATGTCGGCCCCTCCGGTGATTCCGTTCCCCTGCGGCTGGCAGGCGCGCTGCACGCGCTCGCCATTCAAGAAAAGATCGCGCCACTTGTCGATATTCCGCCTGATGACGAGGAGGCGCTGTGGCAGGCCTGCGCCAGCGCCCTGCGGTTCCATCAGGTCTCTATCCTCGAAAGGCTGAAATCACCGCCGCAGACCAACGAGGTCCGCCGTTCCGCCGTGCTGTTGCCGGGCTTTCTTTCGATAGCCGAGCGCACCGGCAAGCCGCTCGTGCTGTCCGAGGTGGGGGCGAGCGCCGGGCTCAACCTGCAATTTGACCGATACCGCTATCGTCTCGGCGACTTTGCATGGGGCGAACAATCCGATGTCTTCCTGTCGCCGGAATGGCGCGGCGGCACCCCGCCGGATGGGCGGATCGAGGTCATTGAGCGTGCGGGATGCGACCTCAATCCGCTCGATCCCTCTTCGTCCGAGGACCGCCTGCGGCTGATGTCGTATATCTGGGCCGACCAGACCGACAGGCTGGAGCGCACTGCCGCTGCCTTACGGATCGCGGTGGAGAACGGCCTGCAGGTGGAGAAAGCCGATGCGGTCGACTGGCTGAAACGCCGCCTTGCCACGCAACATACTGGCGCGACCCATGTCGTCTATCACTCCATCGCCTGGCAATATCTGCCGGATGCCCTGAAACAGGCGGGCGAGGCATCGATCGCTGAAGCCGGAGCCCGCGCCACGCCGGAAGCCCCGCTTGCGCGCCTGCAAATGGAGGCGGATGCGACACCTGGCGGTGCCGCAATTACCCTGCAGATATGGCCCACCGGCGAGAAACAGGAGATCGGCCGGGCCGATTTCCATGGACGATGGGTGGAATGGCGGGGTTGGAGCGGCTAAACCGCCACGTCGGCCGCCGCTTCCTGCAATAGCCCACCGACATATTCCGCGAAGGAACGCCAGCATTCCACCCGGAATGTATCATCCGCCGTGCGCAGCAGCACCACTTCCGCCTTGCCGAAAACCGTGCGCGAGCAGGCGCCCACAGGGAACCTCGCTTGAGACAGGTCCTGCGGGCAGCCGGCATTGAGTGCTGCTTCCGCGCCGGGGCCGGAAACGATGACGGCCGTGTTGCGGTGGGAAACATCGGTTGCGGAAAACAGCCCCGAGACGCCGGCAAGCGCCGCCATCAGGTCGCTTTCGCCCTGATCGATCACCAGCCACTCATCCGGGCCGAGCCACAGAGCAAAGCGCAGGCCTGATGTGACGGAGCCTTTCGGGCTGGTGGGAAGCGCAAGGCCTAGTGCTTCCGAAAGCGCCGGCACGGCACTTTCCCGCGCCCGCAACGACAGCCGCGAGGCGGAAGCGGCGGGTTTCAGCGAAACGAACGGCGAACCGCCGTGGAAATCCTCGAGCACGGATTTGCGTTTTGCGTGCAGCATGTCAGCCATTGAGACGGGTTCCTTCCTTGTCGAGGAAGACCATGTCGGTCACTTCGACGGCAATGGTTTTATCGGCAAGCGGAATATAGAGCGTTTCGCCCATGCGCGCCCTGCCATCCGCCACCAGCGCAAAAGCGATGGAGTGGCCGAGATTTTCCGACCAATAGGCGGAGGTGACATGGCCAAGCATGGTCATCGGCTTCGGCTGGTTCGGATCGGTAACGATCTGGCCGCCTTCGTCGGGCACGGTCAGCCTGTCCTTCGTCTTCAAACCGACGAGCTGCTTGCGGCCGGTGCGCGTCAGGTCAATGCGTTTCAGGCCGCGAATGCCGACGAAATCAGTCTTCTTCTTGGAAACAGCCCAGGCGAGCCCGGCATCGTCAGGTGTCACCGTGCCATCCGTATCTTGACCGACGATGATATAGCCCTTTTCCGCACGCAGAATATGCATGGTCTCGGTGCCATAAAGGCACCCGCCGACGGCTTCAGCCCTGTCACGGATCGCGGACCAGACGGCTGCGCCGTAATCGGCCGGCACATTGATTTCGAAACCGAGTTCGCCGGTGAAGGAGACGCGGAAAAGCCGAGTCGGCACGCCGCAGAACTTGCCCTCGGCCACCGCCATATGCGGGAAGGCTTCCGGCGACAGATCGATGCCCTCGACAAAAGGCGCGATCACCTCGCGCGCCTTCGGTCCCTGCACGGCAATGACCGCCCATTGTTCGGTCGCCGAGGTGAGCCAGACATTGAGATCGGGGAATTCGGTCTGAAGATAATCTTCCATGTGCTGGAGCACACGCGGCGCACCGCCTGTCGTCGTCGTCACATGGAAGCGGTCCTCGGCCAGACGCCCGACAACGCCGTCATCATAAACGAAGCCGTCTTCGCGGGTCATGATGCCATAACGGCAGCGGCCGGGTTTCAGCGTATCCCAGGCATTGGTGTAGATGAGGTTCAGGAACTTCGCCGCATCCGGACCGACCACCTCAATCTTGCCGAGTGTGGAGGCATCGAACACGCCGACGCTTGTCCGCACCGTCTTGCATTCGCGGTTGATCGCCTCATGCATGTCCTCGCCCGCCCGCGGGAAGAACCAGGCGCGTTTCCAGTTGCCGACGTCTTCGAACACCGCGCCGGCTGCCAGTTCTTCCTCGTGCATCGGTGTCTTGCGGGTCGGGTCGAACAGCGCACCGCGCGAATGGTTGATGAGCGTGCCGAAAGTGACCGGCGTATAGGGCTGGCGGAAGGTGGTGAGACCGACCTTGGGCAAATCCCGGCCGAGCGCTTCCGATGCGATGGCGAGACCATGCATGTTCGACATCTTGCCCTGATCGGACGCCATGCCATTGGTGGTGAAGCGCTTGATATGCTCGACGGAATGCATGCCCTCGCGCACGGCAAGGCGGATATCCTTGGCGCAGACATCGTGCTGGAAATCGATGAAGGCCTTGACGCCGGTGCCCTCACCCGCCCCTTCGGCCGCACCGATCATGCCACCGGTCCAGGCCCTTGCATTCTCGCCGGAAAACGCCACCGAACCGCCGCCGGCAGCTGCCGCTTCGGCAATGATCGCGGCAAGATCGTCCGTGCCGTTGCAGGCGCCGATGGAAACGCAGTTCTGCACATGGATATCAGGCAGGAAACGCTGGTTAGCCGCGTCAAACTTCAGCTTGCCGCGCGATTGTGAGAAGAGATGCACGGACGGCGTCCAGCCCGCCGAAACCACAAGCGCGTCTATGGCGATCTTGCGCTTGTTGGAGCCGCCATTGCGGCCAACGGTCATGGAAGACACGCGCAGGCGGCCGGCGGTGTTGTAAACACTGTGGCCCGCCAACACTTCGATGCCGAGCGCGCGCGCCTCGTCCAGCAGGCGCTGATCCGGGTTCTCGCGGCAATCGACGATGGCGGCGATCTTCACGCCGGCCTTTTTCAGGTCGAAGGCCGTCTCATAAGCCGAATCATGGGCGGTATAGACACCGACATTATGGCCGACGGATACACCGTACTGATTGAGATAGGTGCGGGCAGCCGCAGCCAGCATGATGCCCGGCCGGTCATTATTGGCAAAGACCATGTGGCGTTCGATCGCGCCTGCCGCGAGTACGACCTTTTTAGCGCGCACCTGCCACAGCCGCTCGCGCGGCTGGTGTCTGGCCGGCGTGGCGAGATGATCGGTGACGCGCTCCGCCAGCGCCACGAAATTGTGGTTGTAATAACCAAAGGCCGTCGTGCGCGTCAGAACCCGCACATTCGGCATGGACTGAAGTTCGGCGAGAACCTTCTGCGCCCACTCATAACCGGGCAGACCGTCGATGACAGCGCCGGTATCGAAGCGCAGCGCGCCGCCGACCTCGGCATTCTCATCGACGAGAATGACGCTGGCGCCGGTTTTTGCCGCGGACAAGGCCGCCGTCAGACCGGCAACGCCGGCACCGGCGACCAACACGTCGCAATGGGCATAACGGCCGGAATAATGATCAGCATCCGGTTCGCTCGGCGCCTTGCCAAGACCGGCGGCGCGGCGGATCAGCGGTTCGTAAATCTTGTGCCAGGCGGCCTTCGGCCACATGAAGGTCTTATAATAAAAACCGGCCGCGAACATCGGCGACAGGAGGTCGTTGATGGCGCTCAGATCGAAGGACAGCGACGGGAAACGATTCTGCGAGGCAATGGTGGCGCCGTCGAACACCTCCTGCACCGTGGCCCGAACATTGGGTTGCTTGCGCAGGCTGTCGCGGGAGACATCTATCAGCGCGTTCGGCTCCTCCGGTCCGGCAGACAGGAAACCGCGCGGACGGTGATATTTGAACGAGCGGCCGACCAGATGCACGCCATTGGCCAGAAGCGCCGACGCGACGGTATCGCCCTCCAGCGCCGGATAAATCTTGCCGTCGAAGGTGAAACGCGCGGTTCTGGCCGGGGTGAGACGGCCGGCGCCCTTGATACGATAGTCGCCGCTCATTGTCCGGCTCCCTTTTCTGCGGAAAGAACCGTCTCCGTATCCGGTTTGGGTTCGCCGGCCTTGTAGGTCATCAGGAATTTATCGCTGACGGAATCGCGGGCGGCGTTGAAGAAACGGCCGCAGCCGTGAATGTGACGCCAGCGCTCGAAAACGAGGCCCTTGTCGTTGTCGCGAATGAAGAAATACTCCGCGAAGGCCTCGTCGGAAATATCGGCGATGTTTTCCGGCCGGGCGATATGGGCTTCGCCCGCCCAGCGGAATTCCAGTTCGGAACGGTCTTCCCCGCAATAGGGGCAATGGATCAGAAGCATCGTCGCTCCACCTAGAGAGAGTTTTCCGGAAGTGCTGTTCCGGCGGGTTGGTCACACAGCCGCTTTCCCATGGCTACGAAGGGGGAAAGCCGCTTTAAAAGCTGCTCGAAATTATCGAAGGGGCGCAGCGCCGAGGCCCGGCCCATATTGACGATGGCAACCGCCATCATGTCGGTGTCGATCGCGAAGGGGTAGTCCTGCTCGCCATCCTCCTTCTCGCCAACGAAATAAACCATCTTGTCCGCGAGACTTGGAGCGCACAGAAGCAGGCCTTTTTCCGCCATGAAAGGCCAGTCTTTCTCACCCTGCATCTTCTGGATTTTCTGGCTGCGAAAATCCTGTACCTCGGGAATGACGCTGCCGACGTGCACGGCCGCGGCCGCGCCGGATATGTTGATCGCAAGCATGGCCGCCGCCAGCATCAATGCGCCACCGCGGCAGCGGCAGCCTCGTCGATCAGCCGGCCGGTACGGAACCGGTCGAGCGTCAGGCCGGCCGCCAGACGATGCGGTTCACCGCGGGCGATGAGATGCGCAAAGAGATTGGCCGAACCCGGCGTTGCCTTGAAACCGCCCGTACCCCAGCCGCAATTAACGAAGAGGTTCGGCACCGGGGTCACGCTCTGGATGGCCGAGCGGTCGGGTGTGTTGTCGGTGATGCCGCCCCATTGCCGCATCATCTTCACGCGGCGGAAAATCGGGAAGAGTTCGCAGATGGCGTCGAGCGTATGGGTGATGATCTGCAGACCACCGGTCTGGGAATAGGAATTATACTGGTCCGTGCCGGCACCAATCACCAGCTCGCCCTTGTCGGACTGCGAAATATAGGCATGCACCGTGTTGGACATGACAACGCAGGGGAAGATCGGCTTCAGCGGTTCCGACACCAGCGCCTGCAACGGATTGGAATGCAGGGGAACGCGCACATCAGCCATTTTCATGATGACGGAGGAATGGCCGGCGGCGGAGACGCCGATTTTCTTCGCGCCGATGAAACCGCGATTGGTCTCGACGCCAGTTACAGCCCCATCAGGCCCGCGGCGAATGCCCGTGACCTCGCAGTTCTGGATGATATGCACGCCGCGGTCCGAGGCCGCGCGCGCATAACCCCATGCCACCGCATCGTGGCGCGCCGTGCCGCCGCGGCGCTGAAGGGCAGCACCATTGATGGGATAACGCGCATTGCCTGATATATCGAGCGGCGGGCAATAGGCTTTTGCCTGCTCCGGCGTCAGCCACTCATTGTCGATGCCATAAAGACGGTTGGCATTGATATGGCGGCTGAAGGATTGCCGGTCATGAATATTGTGCGACAGCATCATCACGCCGCGCGCCGAATACATGACGTTGTAATTGAGATCCTGGCTCAAGCCTTCCCACAGTTTCAGGGAATGCTCGTAAATATCCATGCTCTCTTCATAGAGATAGTTGGAGCGGATGATGGTGGTGTTACGGCCGGTGTTCCCGCCGCCAAGCCAGCCTTTTTCCAGAACCGCGACATTGGTGATGCCGTGTTCCTTGGCCAGATAATAGGCAGCGCCCAACCCGTGGCCGCCGCCGCCGATGATGATGACATCATAGTCCTTGCGTGGCTCGGGTGAGGCCCATTGCGCATCCCACCCTTTATGACCCCGCAACGCCTCACGCGCCACGGCAAAAACGGAATATTTGCGCATTCGCAGTCTGCTCCTCAACAACCGGCCAGAGGCCGTAAACATAGTCCCGGCCCGTATCATACACATGGCAAATCGGGATGGGAGGCAATATTCATTTTGCGACGTCGCAATGATTTTGTTTCGACATTGCGGCAAGAACGCGGGACACGCCGCATTTTGCCGGTGGATTATGCGTGACCCGCTGGACTTGCTGCAAATGATCTGATATTGCACCACACCAATCGCCCGGCTCGCCAGCCGGACGGACCATTTTTGTTTGCGTGCGAATGCCTTTATTCGCACAGCAAGATAACCAAACTAAAGGAACGGGTTTAACGTGCAGGTACTAGTCCGCGACAATAACGTTGATCAGGCGCTCCGCGCCCTGAAGAAAAAGATGCAGCGCGAAGGCATTTTCCGTGAAATGAAGATGCGCGATTATTACGAAAAGCCCTCCCAGAAGCGCGCCCGCGAAAAGGCTGAAGCCGTTCGCCGCGTTCGCAAGCTGGCACGCAAGCGTGCGCAGCGCGAAGGTCTGATTGCGGCCCCGCGCGCGAGCCGTTAATAGGTCGTCTTTTGGACGTTTTTGAATGCTTGTTGGGCGGGGGCGATCAATTCGCCACCGCTCTTTGTGTTTGTGGTCGGAGACAAATCGTGGGACAACGATTATGAGACCGGCCTGCGAGGGAACCCACACCGAATGATCGCTGTCGACGCCTGTGTTGTGAAAAACGCCGATGCCTCCACGCGCCGGTTGCCATTGAAAAACAACAGAGGGTTTCGCGCTTCTCTGGTCATTTGTACTGTGCTTGCCGGTCTTTCCGGCTGTGCGACATCCAACCAGACGGAAGATGTGTTCAGGATCGACCGTGCCCAGGGCTCGCAGGAAAACATCGCCTCGCTCACCTCGGTCATCAACGCCAATCCGCAGGATCCGGAAGGTTACAATGTCCGTGGCTCGGCTTATGGCCGCGCCGGCGATTCGCGCCGCGCCATCGAGGACTTCAACAAGGCGCTGCAGCTGAACCCGCGCTTTTACCAGGCCTACGCCAACCGCGCGCTCGTTTACCGCAATAGCGGACAGCAGCAGCAGGCCCTGCAGGACTACAACGCCGCTCTGCAGATCAATGCAAGCTATGATGTTGCATTGATCGGCCGCGGCAATCTTTACCGCCAGTCCGGCCGCGTGAACGAAGCCTTCAACGATTTCTCCCGCGCCATCGAGCTGGAAACCACCGACGGACGCGCCTGGCACAATCGCGGCCTGATCTACCAGCTGCGCAACCAGCATGCCCAGGCGATCGAGGACTTCTCCAAGGCAATCTCGCTGTCATCGACATCGCCGGAGCCCTATAACGGCCGCGGCCTTTCTTATGTCGCGCTGAACGACGACGAAAACGCCTTTGCCGATTTCAACCACGCCATTTCGCTCGATGACAAGGTGGCGGAGTCTTGGGCCAACCAGGCGCTGGTCTATGAGCGCCGCGGTGACATGGCCAAGGCCGCAAAGTCCTATTCGCACGCAGCGCGGCTAGACCCGAAATACAAGCCGGCGCTCGATGGCGTTGCACGCACGCGCGGCGCCAGCGCTTCCTGATCAAACAGGCACGAACAAAAAAGCCGGCGGGTGTCTCACCCGCCGGCTTTTTTAATGGCACCGAAAGCGCCTCAATGGCTGTCGCGGCGCGCCTCGGGCGTGGCGTCGCCCGCCCACAATTCCGCCTGCACTGCGTTTTGAAATTCCATGACCTCGCGCCGCATGGCCGCATCCTCATAACCGAGTGCCATCAGACGGGCGGCCAGTTCGCGGCACTCCTTGCGCCAGAAATCATTCGCCTCCACACCATGCAGTCGGTCGAGCATGGTTGCACATCGTTTTACGTCGGCAATGCGGTTCTTTGCCGGAAAGGCGATTACTTCTGAACTCGTTGTCACGCGGGCACCTTGCTCTTGCTGAGGAATCAATACCGACTTTTTAAAGGCGAGATGGTTAACGAAGTCTGCAGAACGCGTAAGACAGCCTGCAATCGCTGCGTGAGAAGGGTTTCATGCCCTTTGAGAAACATGAAACGGCGTCGCGCGGCAGCCCCGATTGGGGGCAAGTCACCGATTACCGAGCAATTTACCAATCCGGATTACCGAAATTTCATGCGGTTGGCGTTAGAAGAAGTATATATGTGTGTTGAAACAACACCGGTCTCATCGTATATTTCTTGCAAAGAAAAAAAATGCCGCAGCGCAGCCAAAAACGGAGAAATCGTTCTCGGGAGGAGAGCACCATGTATGCACCTCGTGTTTTTTTCAGCATGATCGGTGCATTGCTTGCTTTTGCGGTTGCCACATACTTCATCCACGGATCGTTCTATACCGCCTTCATCCAGACCCTCATCTGTGCCGTCATTCTGCAGGTCGGTTATTTTATTGGGATTCTGGTTCTTGTCAGCAGGGAAAAACGGCGGATGCGGGAAACCTTCTTGCTGGATCGCAACGCCGAGACAATTGCGACGGACACGGTCAAAAGCGCCCCGCCGCATGGTGCCAAACTGACCGATATGTGAGCTTTTAAGAAGCTTCATTTATTGCGTCGCAAAAAATTGCTTGCATCCACACCCATGACACTTTCTGCTGGCCAAATCCTGACGGTTGGTCAAAGCAGAAGGACAACACATGGTGAGCGGTTCACAGCCCATTTGCGTCATCATCGCTGCGAAAAACGCATCCGAAACAATCGATATCGCCATTCGCTCCGCACTTGTGGAACCTGAGGTCGGCGAGGTCGTGGTGATCGACGATGGTTCTACCGATACGACAAGCGATGTGGCGCATGCGGCGGATGACGGCACGGGGCGGCTCCGGGTTGTGCGATTCGAGGTTAATCGTGGCCCTTCGGCTGCGCGCAACCATGCAATCTCGATTTCCTCTGCCCCGCTCATCAGCATTCTCGATGCGGACGATTTCTTTTTCCGCGGCCGTTTTGCCGCCATGCTGGCCGATGACGACTGGGACCTGGTGGCCGACAATATCGCCTTCATCCAGCAATCGGTTCCCGGCGCATCCTCCATGCAGCCGGCCCGCTTCGAACCGCAGGCGCGGTATCTGTCGCTCACGGAATTCGTGGAAGGCAATATTTCCAGGCCCGGTGTGGAACGCGGAGAAACTGGCTTCTTGAAACCCGTGATACGTCGCGATTTTCTCGACAAACATGCGCTGCGTTATGACGAGGGCCTGCGGCTCGGCGAGGATTACGAACTTTACGTGCGAGCGCTGGCCGCCGGCGCGCGTTACAAGGTCATCCGCCATTGCGGTTACGGCGCGATCGTTCGCGGCAACTCCCTGAGCGGCCGCCATCGCACGGAAGATCTTCGTCGTCTATACGAGGCGGACAACGCCATTCTGGCTGGCTGCCAACTCTCGGCCGAGGAGAAGATGATCTTGCGCGAACATGAAAAACACATCCGCGCCAAGTTCGAGCTTCGCCATTTTCTCGATGCAAAAAAGCAGAATGGCATGGGCGGCGCGCTGAGCCATGCCCTGACGCGACTGCCGGCCTTGCCCGCCATCACGCGCGGCATCTGGAGCGACAAGACTGCGCGCTTCCGTAAAGTGCCGCCGGTCAGGGATGTGCGTTATCTGCTGGATGGCACGCCGGTTTCGTGAGCGGGAAAGACCACCTCGCCAAACTCTCTGCCGTCATCCTCGGCCCTGTGCCGAGGATCTAATCTCGTTGCAGAAAATCGAAACGTTGCGGATCCTCGGGACAAGCCCGAGGATGACGTCGGCGCAATTGGCATGAACGGCATTGCGAGCAATGACGACAGAGACGTTAGAGAACGGCATCCCCAAACGCGAAGGCGGCAAAAAGTTCTCTGCCGCGTCTACGGCCTTCACCCTCAAAGATAGTCCCGCTTCACCGTTTCCAGAACGGCGGCGAAACGCTCCTTGCGCTCCTCCAGCCGGCCATCCGGGCTGAGGCGCGGTTCTGCGCGGCTTGCCTGCCAGAGTGCCAGCGTGGAAGGCGCGGCCAGCACCTGCTTGGCCAGTTTGCGCAATGACCGAGGTTGCGTTTCCTGCGGCCGCACCAGCACGTCACCCTCATGCGCCGGGCTTTTATGCGCCTGGGCAGAACCAGCCTCGGCGACAACGGGGGCTGACGGTGAGGGGAAACTCATGCCCCAGAAACGCGAGCCTTTTTTCGCGGCTTCGGCGCGGGTGGAGACAGGAACATAACGCGGCTGATAGTCGACACCGACGCTGCCGGCCCAGTCGCTCCATTTGAAGCTGTTGATCGACGGCGAGGTGCTGACCGCGACCCACGGCACGCGGAAGGCATCGGCAAGGATTGCGCCATGCATGGATTCGGCCACGATGAATTCCGACTGGGCGATGGCGCGAATGACCGCTTTCGCCTCGCCACGCGGGTCGAGATAGGTCAGCCCCGCCGGTTCGCACACGGTTTCCCACATGCCGAATTCGGCCGATTCCCAATGGGGAACGAAGGTCTTCTTGTAAAGCTTGGGCAGACCTTTGAAGTCAGGCATCTCGGTGACCATGACAGCCGGATCGACAATACCCTTTTCGGGCAGGAGCCCGAGCTTCGCCGCGGTTTTTTCGCCGCGCACGCAGCGAATATCCCAGAACTCGGTGCTGGTATCCGGCACTGCGCCATAACCATAACCGCTGCCGATCACCAGCTTGCGCTGTTTTCCGGGCAAAAGAACATCGTTCAGGACAGTGCCGACGCCGACCAGCATGACGTCGTCATGCACATCGCGCAGGCCGGGGAGCAGAAAATCCCACAGCCACAGGTTGAGATCGTCACCAAAATTGCCATGATGCGATTCCCAGTGGTAAGGTTTCATGAGGTCACTCCTGGGTAAAAAACATATAAATTCTTGCGGGCGAGAATTCGCTCATCTCGAGCGGACGATTTTTCCTGCACCGAGCTCGAAAGCGGCACGCAGCAGTGCGGGATCACGCATCGCCCATTTGAACAGCAGCCCGAATTGAGGTGGCCTGCGCCGTTTCAGATTGCCGGCCTGGCTCCACAGCGCCTGTTTGCGGGCGGTGTTTTTATAGGAAGCAATCGAGGCCACATCGGCCGGCCGGCGTGAAAAACGCCCCTCCAGCGTATCGAGCGCCACCCAGGTATTGAACTGCTGGCGCAGGAATTCCGGCGAGGTATTGTCGATGCTGTGAAAGATGTTGACGCCCATCCCGCGCATCGCGCCGGCATCGTCACACAGCAGCGTGCGCTTCGATGCGAGGATGGAATCACAGAAAAACAGCACATCTTCGGCCGCCAGACGAAGCGCCGGATCGAAGCGGATCTTTTCAAAAAGAGGACGGCCGATCACCATGCAGGAGAGATGCAGGAAGCTCCAGTTGCGCAGCATGACGCTGGCGAGATCCGGCAGTTCGATCACCAGCGGTTTCTCGGAAAGCCGTGCCGCACCCTCATTCTTCTCCAGCTCGGAAATGGCGAAATGATAATAAAATTCGTCACTTGCCTGCATGGATGCCCAGTAGCACTCGCCGCCGTAGGTGTTAAGCGCGAAGGCGGCATTGCGCAGATGATCGGGGGTCCACATATCGTCGGAATCGAGAAAGGCGACATAGTCTGTGCCATCAGGCACATGGTCGAGACCCGTGTTGCGCGCACCGCCCGGACCGGCATTGGCCTGCTTAATGACAATAATCCGGTCTTTCTGTTCCTGCGAAATTTCCGCAAGCTCCTGATCGATCGGGTATGGCGATTCGTCATCGACGATGACAAGATCGAAGTCCTGGTAAGTCTGCGCAAAAACCGATGCGAGTGCACGTCCCAAAACACCGTGCTGCTTTTGGTAGTAGGGAATGACGACAGTAAATCTTGCCATTGTTTCGCCCCTTGCGTTGATCAAGAAGTGTCGGGCCCGATCCTAAAAGCGGCCCCGATGGTATCGGCAACTCCCAACCGGCTTCCTCCCGCCGGCCTCCAGAAACAGGATGCTTGTATGCCCCCAGCGCCAAATGTAAAGACCATCACCACGAATGTCGGCTGGAGCGTTTTATCAAAAACAGGGACATTCGGGCTTAAGTTTGTCACGGTCCCCATCCTCGCACGTCTCCTCTCTCCGGAAGAATTCGGGGTGGTGGCGGTAGGACTAACGGTTGTACAGTTCCTGACCATGATCGCCGGCGCGGGACTGACGTCTGCGCTGATCGTCGAGAAGGAAGAGGATATGGATACGATCCATACCGTCTTCTGGGCCAATCTGGCGATCTCCTGCACCATGGCCGCCGTGCTCTACATCTTCGCGGAATTTTTCGGCGGGCTGCTGGGCGCGGTGGAAAGCGCCTACCTGCTGCGCATCATGGCCTTCCTCATTCCGCTGCAACTGGCCGGCGATGTCGCCTATTCGCTCCTGGCCCGGCGCATGAACTTCAGCAAGGACGCGCTCTGGAGCATGGCTTCGGAAAGCATTGCGGCGGTGGTGGCGGTGGCTCTGGCGCTTCTCGGCTTCGGCGTCTGGGCGCTCATCATCCAGCTTTTTGCCGCGGCCCTCATCCGGCTTGTCGGGCTTTACGCCGTCTCCCGTTATTGCCCGCGTTTCGTCATGAAACCGCGCCGACTGGTGCCGCTTCTCGGCTTCAGCTCCGGGCTGATGGGCTCGGAAATTGCCAATTTCGTTACCTTCCAGTCGCCAATGGTGGTCATCGCCAGGCATCTCGGTCTTGCCGATGCCGGCGCCTATTCTGCCTCCAACCGCTTTGCCAGCATCCCCAATCAGGTGGTTCTGTCGGCCGTCATGGGCGTTCTGTTTCCGGCCTTCAGCCGTATGATGGACGATCCCCAGCGCCGCCGCGATGCCCTGATGTTCAGCACGCAGGTGCTGACCGTGCTGCTCGCGCCGATGATGTTCGGCCTCTGGGCCGTCGCCGAGCCGGCCATGCTCGTGATCTTCGGGCAGAACTGGGCTTATGCCTGGCCGGTTCTCGGTCTTCTTGCCCTTTCCAAGGCCATTCTCACGCCCTGCAGCACCTTCATCCCCTATCTCAAAGGCGCTGGGTACGGCCGTGTGCTGTTCTGGTCCGCGACGGTCCGCGCCATCGTCACCACGGTTGCGGTGTGGCTTGCCGCCCTTTATGGCACGCTGATCGACGCCATGGTGTGGCTCTGCATCGTCAATGCGGTGACGTTGGTCGCCTATTCCTGGGCCGTGTTCAAGGCAAGCGATACACCGTTTTTCCGCGGCCTCTATGTCAGCAGCAGGCCGATGATCGCGGCGCTGATCATGGCCGTTGCGGTGCGTTATCTGCTTCACGTCCTTTCGGGTCATATTCCGAGCGCCACCCTTCAGGTCCTTGTCGGTGCCGCCGCGGGTGGCGTCATCTATGGCGTCCTGATCCTGCTAACCGAAAGGGCGCTGCTGGGAAAAATCCTTGGGATGGTGAAATCACGGCGCATGCGCGATACCGCAACCCAAGGTTAGAAATTTCGTCGGGAAGTACGCCTCATTTCCGCCGTTAACCGGTCCTTGCCGCGGCGCGCCCGTCCGCCGCAGCAAGGCCGGACACCGCTGTTTTTGCAGTGCAACATCACGACAAATGACAAATCCACACAGTTTAGAGATTTTTAACGACGGATAAATTGTATAAAAATCATTTTATTTCAACTGTTTGTCTTTTGACGACTCCGCAAATGGCTAAAACGCCAGACATTCACCCGCAAAATCTAAGCTTGTGTTTTTCCCGCGTCGCCACATTTTATCCCAAAGTCGAAACCAGACTTTCCAGTGCGGGCGCAAGTTCGCTCTGGTTGCAACGCGGCGTGGGGAGACGCCGCCAAATAGGGGTGACTGATGTGACTGTCGATCAGAACCTATCCTCCCGTATCAATTTGATGCGCATATTGTTGATCTCGGGGATCGTGTTCGTGCATGTGCCGCACGATGCCGAAACGAGCCCATTTCTCGGCCTCTACGGGTTCTTTGACTGGCTGCGGGTTTTCCTGGGCGATGCGCTGTTCCGCATCGGCGTCCCCTGTCTCAGCGCGATATCCGGCTACCTGCTGTTTCGTCGCGGCATGAGCGGTTTCGATTATCCGGCAACGATCCGTTCCAAGTCTAAAACCGTGCTTTTACCCTTCCTGCTGTGGAATGGTGCGCTGTTTGCCGTTGTGCTGCTGGTGCAGTTGTTCGATGTCGGTGTGGGTTATTTCCCCGATCTCTGGAACGCCAGCCCGCGTGAAATCATCAGCCACGGAACGGCGCTCGAAGAGTTGCCGGTGAATGTGCCGCTGTATTTCCTGCGCGATCTTTTCGTCTGCATCCTGCTGTCGCCGGTGCTTGCCTTTCTGATGCGCCGTTTCGCGCTGCCAACACTGGCGATCCTGCTCATCATTACGGCGATGCCTGACCTGACAATCTTCATCGTCCAGAAAAAATCCATCCTCTTCAGCTTTTCGCTCGGCATTGCGCTCGCGCTGCACCGGGTCGATGTCAAGGCGCTCGATCCCTATGCCCTGCCGATCATGGCGCTGACCTTCGCCGCCTCCGCCATGCTGGCGACCGGCCTTTATTTCACCGGCCCGGAATTCACCTTCTGGCTCAACATGTCGCGCAATCTGCTCGCCGTCTTCGGCGCGCTCGGTTTCTGGGTCTCTTCCTCGATCCTCATCCGCAGCCGGCTTGGCCAGCGGCTTGCCGACACCGGCAGCCTGAGCTTCTGGATTTTCTGTGCCCATTACCCGTTGCTTGTCATCATGTGGATGGTTTGGAACAAGGGTGGCCCGGACTTCTATCCCGCCTTTTATATCAGCGCGACGCTTTCCGCCTTCGTCATTCTGGTGATCAGCAACGCCCAGACCCGCAAATACCTGCCGGCCATCTATGGCGTGCTGACGGGAAGCCGTAACGGCAAACGCAGGACGAAAGCCGATGTTGCGAACAAACGGAGTTCCATCATCGGCCCGCCCACATCCGAAACGCTTTATTCGCAACGACAGAGGTGAACCAATGACAACATTTGTCACCCGCGTTCAGACACGCATTTTTCTTGCCGCAGCCCTCTCGATCACGGCTTTCGCAGCACCGATCCACGCGCAGGAAGACAATGGCACGTCCTTCATCGAGAACTTCGACCAGATGGACAGATCCTTCTGGTACGTCTCCGACGGCTGGAACAACGGCGCGCATCAGAATTGCACCTGGTCAAAGAAACTGGCGACGGTCGAAAACGGCCAGCTGACGCTCGGTTTCGAGGAGGCCAAGGCCGGTGAGCGCAATTTCGCCTGCGGAGAAATCCAGACCAAGGGGCGTTATCGTTACGGCACCTATGAGGCCCGCATGAAGGCCGCTACCGGCTCGGGCCTGAACTCCGCCTTCTTCACCTATATCGGCCCGACCGACAAGAAACCGCATGATGAAATCGATTTCGAGGTGCTGGGAAAGAATACCGGCAAGGTGCAGCTCAACCAGTATATTGCCGCCAAGGGCGGTAATGAGAAGCTGGTGCCGGTGGAAGGCGGAGCCGATGCCGGTTTTAACGACTACGCTTTCGTCTGGGAGCCGCAACGCCTGCGTTATTACGTCAATGGCAAGCTCGTCCATGAAGTGACGGACGAGACGAAAATCCCGCAAAACGCCCAGAAGATCTTCTTCAGCCTGTGGGGCACCGACACGCTGAAGGACTGGATGGGCAAGTTTTCTTATACCGGCGCAACCCAGATGATCGTCGACCGTTTCGCTTTCACGGCGCTCGGCGACAAGTGCCAGTTCCCGGAATCCATTGCCTGCGCCCTCAACTAACCGATTTTAAAAACCGGAATCCCGTATGACCCATGTTCTTTATCTCGCGCATGATCTGTCGGACCCCGCCATTCGCCGACGGGTGCTGACCCTGCTTGCGGGCGGGGCGCGGGTCACGCTGGCGGGTTTCCGGCGCGGGCAGAACCGGCTGGCAGAGATCGAGGGTGTCGTTCCCGTTGTGCTCGGGGAAACCGCCGACGGACAGTTTCTGCAGCGCATGGCGGCGGTTGCGAAAGCCAGCCTCTCTCTGGGCAAGACATTGGGCGGCATTCCGGCCCCTGACGTCATTGTCGCCAGAAACCTCGAAATGCTGGCGCTGGCAAAGCGGGCCATGTCGATCTATTTCGGCCAGCCGGCGCTGGTTTACGAATGTCTCGACATTCACCGCCTGCTTCTCAACAAGGGCAAGCCCGGTCAGATGCTGAATGCAGCGCAGCGTTATTTCGCCCGCGACGCTAAGCTGCTGGTGACGAGTTCTCCGGCCTTCGTGGAGCATTATTTCAAGCCCGTCTCCGGCCTTAACCTTCCCGTCCTCTTGCAGGAAAACAAGGTGCTGGCGCTCGACGCCACCTTTGCCGCCACGCCGCAACCGCGCGCACCGGCCCCCGGAGAACCCTGGAAAATCGGCTGGTTCGGCGCACTTCGCTGCCGCAAATCGCTCGAAATCCTCGCCGACTTTGCCCGTCGCATGGAAGGCAGGGTCGAGATCATCCTGCGCGGCCGGCCGGCCTATTCTGAATTTGCCGATTTCGACGGTTTCGTGGCTGCCGCCCCGCATGTGCATTTCCACGGGCCATACAAAAACCCCGAGGATCTTGCCGCCATCTACAACGAGGTGCAGTTTACCTGGGCGATCGACTTTTTTGAGGAGGGCCAGAATTCGAGCTGGCTGCTGCCCAACCGGCTTTATGAGGGCTGCCTTTACGGCACGCTGCCGATTGCGCTTGCCGGCACGGAAACCGCCCGTTTCATCGAAAAACGCGACATCGGCTTTGTCCTGTCACATGCACGCCCGGACGATCTCGCCGCCCTGTTCGGCCAGATGACGCCGCAAACCTATGCGGGCGCCTTCAACACCCTCTCGGCAATCGACAGGAAACAATGGCTGACGGACCGCGACGATTGCCGTCAGCTGGTGCAGCACTTGTCCTCGCTTTCCAAATCCGCTTCCGGCCATGCCCGTGAAGCGCAGTTTTCACCCGTGTAGTGCGTAGGGGGCAAATCATGGAAGGTCTTGGTCATTCCGGCATCAGAACGCTGATCGTCATTCCCTGCCTCAATGAGGCAAAGACGATCGAGGGGCTGCTTGTCAAATTCACCGGCGCGATGCAGGGGCGTCTTTTCCGCATCGTCGTTGCCGATGGCGGCAGCACGGATGGAACCCGCAATATCGTTTCCGCCTTCGCAGCGACGGATGACCGCGTCACGCTGCTTGCCAATCCGAAGCGCATTCAGAGCGCCGGCATCAACCTTGCCGTTGCGACGTTTGGCGAGGATTTCGACTACCTCATTCGCATCGACGCCCATGGCGATTATCCCGATGATTATTGCCAGCGGCTGATCGAGGATGCCGATCGTACCGGCGCGGATTCCGTCGTCGTCGCCATGGATACGGTCGGCCACGGCCTGTTTCAGAAGGCGACGGCCATCGCCCAGAATTCCAAGCTCGGCAATGGTGGTTCCAAGCACCGCGAAGGTGCCAAGGGTCACTGGATCGATCACGGCCACCACGCCTTGATGCGGATCGCCGCCTTCGATGCGGTCGGCGGTTATGACGAGAGCTTCAGCCATAACGAGGATGCCGAGCTTGATTTCCGGCTGCGCAAATCCGGTTTTCGCATCTGGATGACCGACAAGACCCGCATGACCTATTATCCGCGCGCCAGCGTCATGCCGCTCTTCAGGCAATATCTCGCCTATGGTCGCGGCCGCGCGAAGAACCTGCTGAAACATCGCTCGATCCCGAAGATCCGCCAGATGATTCCGCTCGCCGTGCTGCCTGTCTTCGTGCTTGCACTGCTGTCGCTCGTGCATTGGGCGGCGCTTATTCCGCTCGGCCTCTGGATCGCCGCATGTGTGGGTTATGGCTTGTGGATGGCAATAGGTCAGAAAAACCCATACGGCCCCCTCGCCGCCTTTTCGGCGATGGTGATGCATCTGGCCTGGTCCACCGGCTTCTGGCTGGAACTCCTGAAATTCCGGGGAAGAAAGGCTGTCTCATGACCGACAACACCGTCACCCTCCCGCATGATTCGAAAACCGTCGATATCGGCATCTGCACCTACAGACGCCCGGCGCTGGTTGCCACACTTCTGTCACTCTTCGAGCTGGACGTGCCGGAAGGCGTGAAAGTTCGCTTGATCGTCGCCGATAATGACGAGCAGCCGAGTGCCAAGGCGAGCGTCGATCGCCTGCGCGAAACCGCTCCCTTTGAGATTACCTATGTGCATTGCCCGAAATCGAATATTTCGATTGCCCGCAATGCCTGCCTGTCGGAATGCAAGGCGGATTACCTCGCCTTCATCGATGATGACGAAACCGCCCCCCCACATTGGCTCACCGCCCTTCTCGAAAAGGCCGAAGAAACCGGTGCGGAAACCGTTCTAGGCCCCGTGACGGCGGTGTACCGGGACAATGCCCCGGGCTGGATGAAACGCGGTGATTTCCACTCGACCGTTCCGGTCTGGGTGAATGGCGAGATCATCACCGGTTATACCTGCAACACACTTCTTAAAATGGAAGCGCCCGCGGTGAAGGGCCGGCGTTTTGCGCTGGCGCTCGGCCAGAGCGGCGGCGAGGACACGCATTTCTTCTCGCATCTTCACGCCGCCGGCGGCCGCATCGTCTTTGCGGAAGATGCCGTGCTATCGGAGCCGGTTCCGGAAAACCGGGCGAGCTTCATGTGGCTTGCCAAGCGCCGCTTCCGTTCCGGCCAGACCCATGGCCGCGTGCTGGCCGAGAAGAAGCCCGGTGCACGCCGCGTGGTGCAGGTACTGAAGGCCGGCTCGAAGGCGTTTTATTGCGCCGTTTTTGCCGCGCTGAACGGTTTCAACGCCGTGCGCCGCAATCGTTATGCGCTGCGTGGCGCGTTGCATATGGGCTCGATGAGCGGCGCCTTCGGCGTGCGTGAAATCCGCCAATATGGTGCGGTGGAGGCGACCTGATGGAGAATCTTGCCTCGCCACCCGATATCAGCTTCGTCATCGCCGCCTATAATGCCGCCGATACGATCGAAGCCGCCGTTCAAAGCGCGCTCGACCAGCCGGGTGTGACGCTGGAAGTGATCGTCGTAGACGACCGTTCCGCTGACGATACCATCCCGTTCGTGGAGGCGATTGCCGCCATCGATCCGCGTGTTCGCCTGCTTGCGCTCGAAGAAAACCGTGGTCCGGGCGGTGCGCGCAATGCCGGCATCGAAGCCGCGACCGGACGCTGGATCGCCGTGCTTGATTCCGACGATGTCATCCGCCCGGAGCGCTCCGCCTGCATGATGTGCCGGGCCGAAGCCACCAATGCGGTCATCGCGGTCGACAATCTCGATGTCGTCTACACCGACGGCAGGCCGATGGAGACGATGTTTCCGGAAGAATTTCTGGAGGAACGAGCGGTTCTCACGCTCGAAGACTTCATTTCCTCCAACATCCTGTTCCGCTCCACCTTCAACTTCGGCTATATGAAACCGATGTTCCGGCGCGACTTCCTCAATAATGAGGGGCTGCGCTTCCGCGAGGATATCCGCATCGGCGAGGATTATATCCTGCTCGCCTCAGCGCTTGCGGCCGGCGGTCTCTGCGTCATCGAACCGAAGCCGGGTTATATCTACAATATCCGCGAAGGTTCGATTTCGCGCGTGCTCGAACTTCATCACGTCGAGGCGATGATGCGGGCGGATCAAGAGTTCCTGAGCCATTACACATTGCTGCCGGCCGCCATGGATGCGCAGCAGGCAAGAGCCCGCAGCCTGCAGCTGGCGCATAATTTTTTGACATTGGTGGAAAACATCAAGCGCCGATCGCTACTCGGCGCCTTGAAAACCACGATCAGGGATCCTGCCGTGCTGGGGCATTTAAGAATGCCGATTGCAGTGCGGCTGAGGAGGCTGCGGGACGCGATGTTTGCGCCTGCGGCAAAAATACAGGGGTGAGAAGGCAGATTTCGTGAAATTTGCGCGCGGACGACATCTGCGCGAGGACTGGGGACAGATCAAACCTTGATGAAGGAGAACACGATGGACCTGAACAGAACTGTCAGAAAAGCCGTCATTCCGGTAGCCGGCAACGGCACGCGGTTTTTGCCCGCCACCAAGGCGATGCCAAAGGAAATGCTGACGATCGTCGATCGGCCGGTCGTGCAATATGCTGTCGACGAGGCAATGCAGGCCGGCATCGAACACATTATTTTCGTCACCAGCCGCAACAAGACCGCCATCGAGGACTATTTCGACAGCGCACCCGAACTCATCAACACGCTCACCCGCTCCGGCAAGACCGTGCAGGTGCTGCAGCTGGAAAAGATGCTGCCGGTTGCCGGCACCGTCAGCTATACGCGCCAGCAGGTGCCGCTCGGTCTGGGCCACGCCGTCTGGTGTGCGCGTGAACTGGTGGGCAAGGAACCTTTCGCCCTGCTTCTGCCTGATATGGTGTCCTATGGTGCGCGCGGCTGCATTGCCGGGCTGATGGAGCTTTACGACGAAGTCGGCGGCAATATTCTCGGCGTCGAGGAATGCCTGCCGGAAGAAGTCTCGTCCTATGGCGTGGTCGGCGTCGGGCAGAAGGTCAATCACGGCTTTTCCGTCACTGAAATGGTCGAGAAGCCGGAACCGTCCAAGGCGCCTTCGAATTATTACCTGAACGGCCGTTATATCCTGCAGCCGGAAATCTTCGATATTCTCGCCAGGCAGGAACGCGGCGCGGGCAATGAGATTCAGTTGACCGATGGCATGAAGCGACTTGCTGAAAAGCAGCCGTTCCACGCGCAGAAATATTCGGGCCGCACCTTTGATTGCGGCAGCAAGCAGGGCTTCATCGCCGCCAACGTCGCCTTTTCGCTGATGCGTTCGGATATGGAGGCCCAGGTCCTCGCTTCGGTGAAGGAACTGATTGCAAACCACGAAAGCCGCGTCCAGGCGGCCTGACGTTCATCGCGCCACCGGGGAGGCGGCCGGCGCACTGATAACGGGAGGCGGGAAGGCGAGCGATGCTCGGCTTCCCGCGTACCATTTTTAATTCACAAGGTAGGTCCATGCACCACAAGACCTTTAAATCCAATATTGGTTTTCCGGAATCCGGCAAGGATTCCGACACGTTCATCGACCTCGACCGCCTGTGGGCCGCCGTGGTGCGTCGTGCCAATGTCATTGCCGCCTCCGTCATTGCCGCCGTCGTTCTCGCCGGCCTCTATCTGGTGCTTGCAACCCCCGTCTACACCGCCATGACGCAGGTGCTCCTGGATGAAAGCCTGTCCCGCTATGCGGAAGAGGAATCTCCGGTGCCGGCCGCCCAGATCGTCGATAACCGCATCGCCAGCGCCGTGGAAATCCTCAAATCCAAGGAAATGGCGCTGACCGTGGTCGACAAGGCCAAACTCGACGAGAACGACACCATCGTCAATCCGCCGATGTCGCCGGTCGAACTCGTCAAATCTTCCGTACGCGGCATCCTCGATCTCGTCCTGCCGGGCGATCCACCGGTCTCCGAGGCCGCGATCCGCGCCGGACGCCGCGAAAAGGCGGCCGCTGTGCTGCAGCAGTCGCTGGCGGTGGAACGTGTCGGCCGCAGCTCGGTCATCGCCATCTCAACCCGCTCGACCGACCGGCAACTCGCCGCGCAGATCGCCAAGACCTATGCGCAGGCCTACCTTACCGAACAGCTGAACGCCAATTTCGACGCCAGCGAGCGCGCCTCCGTATGGTTGCAGGAGCGCATGACCGACCTCAACCAGCGCGCCCAGGCGGCGGAGCTCGCAGTCCAGAAGTTCCGGTCCGACAACAATATCGTGTCCTCACGCGGCGAACTCATGTCGGAAAGCCAGCTTGCCGATCTTAACGGCCAACTGATTGCTGCGCAGGCGGATGCCGCCACGGCATCTGCCCGCTACAGCCAGTATAAATCGATTATCGACCGTGGACCGGAAACGGCTGTAGACAATGCCGTTGTCTCCGCCCGTGATACCGACAATTCGGTCATTCAGGATTTGCGCAAGCGCTACATCACCATTTCCGACCGGCAGCGCGGCATCGTCCAGCAATTCGGCGCTGACCACCCGCAGGCGACCGCACTCGACGCCGAGAAAAAAGAGTTGTCGCAGCAAATCTTCCAGGAATTGCAGCAGCTGACCGGCAGCTTCAAGAACGAGTTTGATGTTGCCAATTCTCGCGTTCAGTCGCTGCGGGACAATATCGACAAGGTCGCTGGCCGCAATTCCGAAGCCAATATCACCATGGTGCAGTTGCGCGAACTCGAGCAGCGGGCAACGGCGTTGCGCACCCTCTACCAATCCTATCTCGGTCGTTTCGAGGAGGCTTCGCAGAAGCAGTCTCTGCCGATCGCCAAGGCCCGCATCATTTCCGAAGCCGGCCTGCCGACATCGCCGTCCAGCCCGAAAAAGACCATGACCATGGCGCTTTCGGTCATCCTCGGCCTGATGCTGGGTGGCGGTATCGCCGCACTTCTGGAATTTCGTGATCGCTTCTTCCACACCGGCAATGATGTGCGGGACAATCTGCGCATGCGTTTCCTGGGCTACCTGCCCTTCATCGGCGAAAGAGGCGTGGAAAATGCCAAAACCGGCAATAGCGCCGCCACCCCCGGCGGCGAGAACGCCACGCTTGACGAAAGTGGGCAGGTCTCCTTCCAGAAAATGCTGCGCCTTGCCGTCGACAGCCCGCGCTCCAGTTTCGCGGAAACGCTGCGCAACGTGAAGCTGACGGCGGATGTCGTCATTCAGGAACGCCAGTGCCGGGTTATCGGCGTCATTTCCTGCCTGCCGAACGAAGGCAAGTCGGTCGTGGCACTCAACCTCGCCGGGCTGATCGCCTCGACAGGCAAACGCACGCTAGTGGTGGACGCCGATATCCGCAATCCCGGCCTTAGCCGCATGCTGACGACACGCCAATCCGCTGGGCTCGTCGAAGTCGTGCTCGACGAAGTTCCGTGGACGCAGGCGGTGAAGGTGGATACGCGCACCAAGATGGGCATCCTGCCGGTTTCCACCAGCAACCAGTTCGCCCATTCGAGTGAATTGCTCTCCTCCTCCGGCATGCGCAAATTCATCGATTCTGCCCGCGAAGCCTGCGATTACATCATCGTTGACCTTGCGCCTGTCGTTCCCGTGATCGACGCCAAAGCTTTTGCGCCGCAGGTGGACGGCTTCGTCTTCGTGACCGAATGGGGCAAAACGCCGATCCAGATGGTGCAGAACCTGATGGCCAACGAACCGCAGATCGCCAACAAGACGCTTGGCATCGTGCTCAACAAGACCGACATGACGGAATTGCAGCGTTATGCCGGCCCCGGCGGTTCGGAGCATTATCACGAGAAATTCTCTGCCTATTACGGCGACGCAAAGCCGCCCGTGAAGGAAGATGCCTGATCATGAAACGGCCCGGTGAAAACCGGGCCTTTTTTCTGCGAGTATACGATCGACAAACCGATGGCATTGCCCGGCGAAATGCGCATTGATGGCGGAAAACCAAATCGCAAGCAGGACCAATCTCATGCCATCACCCATCGCGTTTGTTTCGCGGATGAATGCGGAAACGGAAGCCGTCTGGAAACAGGCGCTGCGCGCCGCCATGCCGGAAGAAGACATCCTCTCCTTTTCCGAATTGAGCGCGGAACAGAAAAGCCGGGTGGATTTCGCCATCGTCGCCAATCCCGATCCCGCCGATATTGCCGCACTTCCGGGCCTCACATGGATTCACAGCCTGTGGGCGGGTGTCGAGCGGCTGGTGCTGGAACTGGGTGAGAAAGCTCCGCCCATCGTTCGATTGAAGGACCCCGAGCTTTCCCGCGTGATGGCGGAAGCCGTACTGGCATGGACCTATTATCTGCAGCGCGACATGCCGGCCTATCGCAAGAACCAAGAAAAGGCGCTCTGGCAGGAGCTGGACTATCGTCACCCCGGCGAGATGACCATCGGCCTGCTCGGCCTTGGGGCGCTCGGAACGGCGGCAGCGGAGCGCCTCACCCATGCCGGTTTCAACGTCAGTGGCTGGAGCCGTTCGGAGAAGGCAATTGCGGGTGTGGAAACACTGACCGGCGATGACGGGCTGCAAACATTGCTCGAAAAAAGCGACATTCTCGTCTGCCTCGTGCCGCTCACCGATGCGACGCGCGGGCTTCTCGACGCCGGACGTCTCGCCGTGATGAAACAGGGGGCCGCACTCATCAATTTCGCCCGTGGCGCCGTCATTGTCGCCGATGACCTGCTCTCTGCTCTCGATTCCGGCCGGATTTCCCACGCCGTTCTCGATGTCTTCGAACAGGAGCCGCTGCCGACGGCTTCGTCGTTCTGGCGGCACCCGAAAGTCACCGTCCTGCCGCATATTTCCGCCCCGACAAGCCGGGAGAGTTCGGCCCGCATCGTGGCAGGGAACGTCCGCGCCTGGCGGCAGACCGGCGACTTGCCGGACACGGTCGACATGATCCGCGGTTACTGAGCCGGCGACAAGACGGCGGGCGGCCTATTCCGCCCCCGTCGCCTTTGCCGTATGGGCCTGTTCGACGGCCGACACGATCTGCTGCTCGTCATAGGGCTTGGTCAGCAGCACCGCGCTTTCCGGCGCCCCTTCCGGCAGGTGGCTGTCGCCCGTCGCAAACACGATGGCAAGCCCCGGCTTGCGGCGCAGAGCCTCCGCCGCCAGCTCGCCGCCCTTCATGTCGGGCAGGCCGAGATCGGTAACGAGAACGTCTATCGGGTCCGCCTCGATCACCTTCAGCGCCTGCGCGGCATTTCCCGCCTCGACGACGGCAAAGCCGCTTTCCGACAGCATCTCCGTCGAATTCATCCGGATCAGCTCGTCGTCCTCGACCAGCAGCACGCGGATAGACCTGTTTTCGCCGTCGACCGCGCTCGCGGTTTGGGAAGGTTTGGAATAACCGCTCGTGGCCGCCAATTGTGCTCTCGACAGCGATACCTGCTTGCGATTGGCGATCACATGGCGAATGCGCCGTGCCAGCGCTTCGCGTGTATAGGGTTTGGACAGCAGCTCCACCCCGGCATCCAGCTTGCCGCCGTGCACGATGGAGTTTTCCGTGTAACCGGACGTGAAGAGAACGGCGAGGTTGGGCAGCCGCTCCTGCGCGCGGCGCGCCATTTCCCGGCTTTTCAAAGGCCCGGGCATCACCACGTCGGTGAAGATGACATCGATCGGAATGCCGCTTTCCACCACCGTCAGGCCGGCCTGCGCATCACGGGCGGTCAGCACCCGGTAACCGAGGTCACCAAGCGTCTCGACGACGGTATTGCGCACCTCCTCGTCATCCTCCACCACGAGAATGGTTTCCGTTCCGCCCTCGACGGGACCGGTCGGCATCACCACTTCCCTGTCCTCATCGGCAGCGGAGCGCGGCAGGTACATCTTCACCGTCGTGCCCTGCCCCACCTCGCTATAGATGTTGACGTGGCCGCTCGATTGTTTTGCGAAACCATAGACCATCGAAAGACCGAGACCGGTGCCCTTGCCCTCCGGTTTTGTCGAGAAGAACGGTTCGAAGACCTTTTCGAGGATCTCAGGCGACATGCCAGATCCAGTATCGGTGACGGCCAGCATGACATATTGCCCGGCCGAAACCTCGGAATGCTTGCGGGCATAATCACGATCGAGAACCGCATTGCCAACTTCGATGGTCAGCTTGCCGTGCCCCTCCATGGCGTCGCGCGCATTGATGGCGAGATTGAGCAACGCATTCTCCACCTGGTTGGGATCGGCATAGGTGTTCCAGAGACCACCTGACGTAATGACCTCCACCTCTATCCCCTCGCCGAGCGAACGGCGCAAAAGATCATCCATGCCGGTCACGAAACGGGCGATATTAATGACGCGCGGCTCCAGCGCCTGCCGACGGCCGAAGGCCAGCAGCTGGCTGGCGAGCTTTGCACCACGATGGACACCGGCAAGCGCATTTTCCAGCCGCCTTTCGGCGCGTTCATTGCCGATCACATCCTTGGACAGCAATTGCAGATTGCCCGCGATCACCTGCAGAAGATTGTTGAAATCATGCGCCACGCCGCCCGTCAGCTGGCCTATGGATTCCATCTTCTGCGCCTGCTGCAACGCCTTTTCGGTCTGGCGGCGCTCCGCCATTTCCATCTCGACACGCGCTTCCAGGCCTTCGTTCAATTGCCGAAGCTGCTCTTCCGCCCGGATGCGGTGACGAATCTCGCGCTCGAGATTACTGGCATGTTCCTTGAGGGTGTCTTCCGATTGCCGTTGCTCGGTAATATCCGTGTGAACCCCGACCCATTCGGCAATGGCGCCGTCCTTGTCGAAAATCGGCACGCCGCGGATCGAAAAAGTGCGGTAGACGCCGTCATGGCGGCGCACCCGATGTTCCCAGAGGTAGGTCGACTTTTCCGCGACCGCCCTGTTCCAGCTATCAACAGACCCCTGCCTGTCTTCCGGGTGAACCGCGTCCGCCCAGCCAAAATCCTGATATTCTTCAGGGGTTTGTCCGGTCATGGCGGTCCAGGCGGGCTGCTCGCCCCGCATCCTGCCATCGGCGCTGTTGGTCCACAACACGCCATGCACCGCCGCCACCGCTGCGCGGAAACGGTTGTTGCTGATGAGGATTTCCTGCTCCGAGCGCTTGCGTTCCTCGATGTCGATGATCAGCACATAGATGCCATCGATGGAGCCATCCGAAATATAGCGCGGCACATAGCTGATTTCGGCGGCGCGCAGGCTGCCGTCCGGCCTGCGGATCACCGTGTCGGAAACGATCTTCTCACCGGCAAGCGCCCGGTCGAGATAGGTCCTGCGGGCTTCGAAAAACGCCGCGCCGACGATGTCGGGCACGCTGCGGCCGATCACCTCCTCGGCACGTCGTCCGAACCATTCCAGATAGCCGTCATTGGCGAATCTATAGACGTAGTCACGATCGACATATCCGACCAGAATAGGCAGGGCATTCGTCAGCCGGCTAAGCTCCATGCGGCTCTGCTCAAGCGCCTCCAGCGCCCTCACCTTATCGGTATTTTCAAGCACGGTGCATAAAACGCCGTCCACCGTGCCGCCCTCGTTATAGATCGGCGTGTAGAACAGATCGAAGATCACCTCTTCCGGCACGCCATGTCGCATGAGCGTCATTGGCTGGTCGCGATAGGCCATCACCTCGCCGCGGAAACCGGCTTCCAGGATGCGGCTGTTCCAGTCCCATATTTCCGGCCAGATGCCGGGCACTGTTCCGCCAAGTGCCCGCGGGTGATAATTGCCGGCGATCTCGGCATAACCGTCATTGTAGATCATCACATGGTCGCTCCCCCACATCAGCACCTGCGGAATAGGAGAGTTGACGACGGAATTGGCCTTCTGCCTCAGATTTTGCGGCCAGTCGCAAATAGGACCGAGCGATGTCTTCGACCAGTCGAAGCGGCGCACAAGCTCACCCGTTTCACCGCCACCGATCGGCCATACCGGGGCAGCACGAAGATTGGTCATTCAACATCACCACAAATCGAGAGGAAACCTCCCGTAATACACGACGAGAGAAAAGTCCAAGAGAACAGAAACTTCCGCTTATTGTTCCAGAGGTTTTTCAAAAAATCGAAAAAGTTCCACCACGTCACAAATTTCGTGTCGCAACCGCTAAAGAACGTGAAAATTCAGAGCCTTCGCACCGAAAATTTCACTAATAAAACCCTTCACAAGCGGCTTTGCTTGACGATTGCCATCCTCAATACGCCAGAAACTGCCGCAAACGGAATGGCCACAAAGGAATTATTAAGCCTCAATAAGGGTGCTGGCGGTCGCGGTGCCGTCAGCGCCCGGGTCTTCGCCACACCGCGACCAGAGGGAACAAAAATGAAAATACTTTTGGGTGCCACAATTCTTTCTGCCGGCTTCGCCTTTTCAGGCGGCGCGGCCTATGCCGCCGACTGCGGAAACGTGACGATCGCCAGCATGAACTGGCAATCCGCCGAAGTCGCCGCCAATCTCGATAAGTTCATTCTTGAAAAAGGCTATGGTTGCTCCGCCGAAATCGTGACCGGCGACACCGTGCCGACATTGACCTCCATGGCCGAAAAAGGCCAGCCGGATATCGCCCCCGAGGCCTGGGTCAGCCTGCAGCCGGAAATCGTCAAGCACGGACTGGAAGGCGGCAAGGTCGTCGCGGCCGCCAAGATCCTGTCGGACGGCGCCGTCCAGGGCTGGTGGATTCCGAAATATCTCGCCGATGCCAATCCCGATCTCAAGACCATTCCTGACCTTTTCAAACACCCCGAACTGTTCCCCGCGCCGGAAGACAAGTCCAAGGGCGCCGTATTCAACGGCCCGCAGGGCTGGGGCGGCACTGTTGTCACCGCACAGCTCTTCAAGGCTTTCGGCGGTGAAAAGGCGGGCTTCACCCTCATCGACACCGGCTCGGCCGCAGGCCTCGACGGTTCCATCGCCAAGGCTTACGAAGCCAAGCAGCCATGGGTCGGTTATTATTGGGCCCCCACGTCGTTGCTCGGCAAGTATGAGATGGTGAAGCTCGGTTTCGGCACCGAATATGATTCGGCCGAATGGAAACGCTGCACCTCGGTTGCCGATTGTCCGGACCCGAAGCCAAACGCATGGCAAGTGGATGACGTGCAGACGCTCGTCAGCAAGAGCTTTGCCGACCGTGCCGGCCCGGCCATGGACTATCTCAACAAGCGCGCCTGGACCAACGCCACCGTCAACAAGTTGATCGCCTGGATGACCGACAACCAGGCAACCGGTGAAGACGGGGCCAAGCAATTCCTGAAGGAAAACGAAGCCCTCTGGAAGGGCTGGGTCTCTCCTGAAGTCGCGGAAAAGGTCAAGGCCGCCCTTTAAAAGCGCGTCCTCACATATCTGCCCGGCAACCGGCGTTCGCCAGTGGCGACGCCGCGCCGCATCGGCTCCGGAATGCCTGACGGCTTCCGGGCGATGATGCGCCGGTTCAACAGAGCGTTCCGCCCTGCATCCTCAAGGACGCGCGGCGCTCTGGCGATTTTACTCCCGGAGTGCGGAGGACATCGATCCCCGCCTCCGGTTCTTCATGGAGAACAGGATATGGAATGGCTTTTCAAATTTCCGACCATGAATGACGATGCTCTGCGCGCGCTGAAAAAAGTCATCGACGAAGGATTCCGGGGCTTCACCCGAACCTATGGCGGCGCGATTGAGGGGCTGTTCACACCCCTGCAGAGCTTTCTCATCTGGGCGGAAAGGCTTTTGATCGGCGCACCCTGGCCGGTCGTTATTCTTATTGTCGGCGCGCTCGCCTGGTTTGCCAGCCGCAGCGCTACCATCGTTTCACTGTGTTGCGGCATTCTCTTCGCCATCGGCTGGTTCGGCATGTGGGAAGACACGATGAAGACGGTCTCGATGATCTTCGTCTGCGCGGTCATGTCCATCGTCATCGGATTGCCGATCGGCATCGCCATGGCGCGATCGAACCGCCTGCAGAACGTGGTCAATCCCGTCCTCGACGTGATGCAGACGATGCCGAGCTTCGTTTATCTCATTCCCGTCGTCATGCTGTTGGGCATCGGCCGCGTGCCTGGCGTCATCGCCGTCATCATCTACGCCATTCCGCCCATGATCCGGCTGACCAATCTCGGTATCCGCATGGTCGACCACGACGTGCTGGAGGCGGCCGACGCTTTCGGATCCTCGAAGCGCCAGAAACTGTTCAAGGTGCAGCTGCCGCTCGCACTCCCCACCATCATGGCCGGTATCAACCAGACCATCATGATGGCGCTCGCCATGGTCGTCATCGCCTCCATGATCGGCGTGCAGGGTCTTGGCCAGCCGGTGCTGAAGGCCATCGCCAACCAGTATTTCACGCTTGGCGTGTTCAACGGGCTTGCCATCGTCGGCATCGCCATCATCTTCGACCGCATCAGCCAGGCCTATGGCCTTCGTCTGCAAAAACACCGGGAAGTGGCGCATGGCTAGTCAATCGATCGAAATTCGCAGCCTCTACAAGATTTTCGGCTCCAAGGCGGCAAATCATGTCGAAGCCGTGAAGGCCGGCATGTCCAAGGCTGAGCTCAACACCACGCATGGCCACGTGCTTGGCCTGCGTGACATCAACATCACCATGCCGGGCGGGCAGATCACCGTGATCATGGGCCTTTCCGGCTCGGGCAAATCGACGCTGATCCGCCACGTCAATCGGCTGATCGACCCGACCGCCGGCGAAATCCTGTATGGCGGCACCGATGTCTGTCGCCTCAACGAAGCGGATCTTCTGGAATTCCGCCGCCACAAGACGGCGATGGTATTCCAGAAATTCGGCCTGCTGCCGCATCGAAACGTGCTGCAGAATGTCGTCTACGGCCTTGAAGTGCAGGGTATCGACAAACGCGAACGCGAGGAGCGGGCCGAAGTCTGGATCAGGCGCGTGGGGCTCGAGGGTTTTTCCAACCATTATCCCAACCAGCTTTCCGGCGGCATGCAGCAGCGTGTCGGCCTCGCCCGCGCGCTCACCAACAATGCCGAAATCCTTTTGATGGACGAGGCCTATTCCGCACTCGATCCACTGATCCGTGTCGACATGCAGACGGTGCTGCTGGAATTGCAGAAGGAGTTGAAGAAGACCGTGGTCTTCATCACCCACGATCTCGACGAGGCCTTGCGGCTTGGCGACAAGATCGCCATCCTGCGTGACGGCGAGATCATCCAGCAGGGCACGGCCGCCGAGATCGTGATGTCACCAGCCGACAGCTATATCGAGGCCTTCGTGGAAGAGGTCAATCGCGGCAGGGTCATTCGCCTCGGCGCCATCGTGCAGCCGGAATTTTCCGGCCAGTCCCGCCTTCAGCTCGACGCGGATATGACGGTCGAGGAAGGCCTGCGGGCGCTCGTGCGGGAAAATGTCAGCAGCGCCACGGTCGCAGGAGAAAATGGCAAGGTGCTCGGCACTGTCACCACCGACGCCATCATGCACTGCCTCGTCAGGACCGCGCATGGCGAGGAAGGCGACATGGCGGAACGGCTGTCAGGCTGAAACTTCAAGCCACCCGGCCAAACCCTTCGCCGCCGCCTTGCCGGTGGCGAAACAGGCGGTCAGGAGATAACCGCCGGTTGGCGCTTCCCAGTCCAGCATTTCCCCGGCAACGAATTTGCCGGGGATGCTTTTCAGCATGTAGTTCTCGTCAACACCGCTCCACGCGACGCCCCCCGCTGCCGAAATCACCTCGGCAATCGGCCGCGGCCGCAGGAGCGGTATCTCCAGGTGTTTCAGTCTCGCTGCGACGAAACCATCCGGCATGGCCGCAATATCAGGGAAGATTTCCCGCAGCAGCCCGACCTTGACGGCGGAGAGGCCGGCAGCCTTGCGCATGCGGTTTGCGAAACTCTCCTTCCGACCGAGCTTTTCCAGATCGCGGCTGAGCCGTTCCACCGTACGTCCGGGTGCAAGATCAACCGCAAGCGACGCGCCGCCCACCTGTTCCAGCCGGTCGCGCAGTGCGGCGGAATGGGCATAGATGACGCTGCCCTCGACGCCGTGTTTCGTGATCACGAACTCGCCCTGAAAGGCTCCGGCCGGAGAAATCGTCACCGTGGATTTGACGGCCTCGCCAGCGAAACGCTCGCGGAAAATATCGCTCCATTCGACGTCGAAACCGCAATTGACGGGGCGAAACGGGGAAACTTCCACGCCCTTCTGCGCCAGCACCGGCACCCAGGCGGCATCGGAGCCGAGCCGTGGCCAGCTCGCGCCACCGAGCGCCAGCAACGCGGCATCAGCCTTGATGGTGACCTCGCCGCCAGGCGTTGCAAACACCAGCCGGTCGCCGGAAAAACCCGTCCAGCGATGTCGCGTCCGGATGGTAACGCCCTGCGCTTCCAGTCGCGCAAGCCAGGCGCGCAACAGCGGCGACGCCTTCATCGCCCTCGGAAACACCCGGCCGGAAGTGCCGACGAAGGTTTCCTGCCCCAGCCGCTCAGCCCAGTCGCGCAGCATCTCAGGCGTGAAATTATCAAGGGCGGCACGCAGCCTCGGTTCCGCCTCGCCAAAACGGTGGCGGAAACTGTCGTAATCTTCGGCATGAGTGATGTTGAGACCGGATTTTCCGGCCATCAGTAATTTGCGCGCCACGGTCGGCATAGCCTCGAACACCGTCACGGCATGGCCCGCGGCCGAGAGCATCTCGGCTGCCATCAGCCCCGCCGGCCCGCCGCCGATAATCGCGACCTGCCTCGCCTCGCTCAAAACTCTCTCCTTAGCCATCTTTGCCATTGAGAGCCTTATACCGATTTCCGGGTGCGAATATATGCGATATTGAACGCGGATGTTCACGCTCGACCGCCCCGTTACCTTTTCGCAGGATATCAAAAAAAGCCGCTTCATCGCCTTTGCCGCACCGGTAACCGGCGAGGAGGATGCGAAGAACTTTCTGGCAGTGCATTCGGAGCCCGATGCCAACCATAATTGCTGGGCCTGGCGAACGGGTCAGACATATCGTTTCAGCGACGATGGCGAGCCTTCCGGCACGGCGGGAAAACCGATCCTTCAGGCGATAGACGGTCAGGCGCTGGATAATGTCGCGGTTCTCGTCATCCGCTGGTTCGGCGGCATCCTGCTCGGCAGCGGCGGGCTGATGCGCGCCTATGGCGGCACGGCGGCGGCCTGCCTCCGGCTCGGCGAGACTTCACCCGTCATCGCCTATGTCGGCGCGACCTTGAGCTGCCCCTTCTCCGATCTGGCGCTGGTGAAATCGCGGCTCTCTGCCACGCCGAACCTGCGGCTGGAGAGAGAAGATTTCACGGGCACAGGCGCGGATATGCTGCTCTCCGTTCCAGCCGAAGAAGCCGAACGGCTAACCCGGCTTCTGAGCGACCTGACCAGCGGGCGCGTCAATCTTCACATTCCGGACTAGCACACCTCCAGCGACTGTCCGAATGCACAATTCGTGCTAAGGAGGCGATATGTCACTTAAGCTTTCCAACCCCATCTACAATCCGCCGCTCGATCCCTGGCTCACCATCGTCCACCGCGATGACGACCTGCTGGTTCTGGACAAGCCGAGCGGGCTTCTGTCCGTGCCGGGGCGCGATCCGGCACTGTCGGACAGCCTGATGACGCGGGTGCAGAAACAGCTCCCGAAAGCGCTGATGATCAACCGGCTGGACAAGGACACGTCAGGCATCGTGCTGATGTCGCTGAACCGCAAGGCGCATGCGGCGATCGCAGCCCAGTTCGAGAAGCGTGAAACGCGCAAATCCTATGTGGCCATCGTCTGGGGCACGGTGGCGGGCGAAGAAGGCGAAGTGGACCTGCCGCTGGCGATCGACCCCGACAACAAGCCCCGCCACCGGGTGGACCATGAAAATGGCAAGCCGGCGCAAAGCCTTTGGCGCGTCCTGGAGCGATTGCCGCTTCCCGCAACGAGGCTGGCGCTTACGCCCCTTACCGGCCGCACCCACCAATTGCGTGTGCATATGAAGGCGCTAGGCCACCCCATTCTCGGCGATGAATTTTATGCCGAAGGTGAAGCACTTACCGCCGCGCCGCGCCTGATGCTGCATGCGCAAGAGGTTGGCTTCCGCCATCCGGATGGCCGTGACGTCACCTATACCGTGCCCTGCCCGTTCTGAGGTCGCAGATGAAGGAACAAAACGAAAGTTTCGTGGTGGATTTTGTTGGCGGTGCGGTTGGCCACCGTTTCCGCTCCGGCGAAGGGCGCGGACAGGCCTTACCGAAAGCCGCCGGTTTCACTAAAGGCCGCACACCGAAAATCGTCGATGCAACGGCCGGGCTGGGGCGGGATGCCTTCCTGCTCGCATCGTTGGGAGCCGAGGTCACCCTTATCGAACGTTCGCCTGGCATGCATGCTCATCTCGCTGATGGTATCAGCCGCGCCCTGGAAGCGGGCGGCGCCTATGCCGAGGCGGCGTCGCGCATGACGCTGCTGCAGGGTGATTCCCGTCAATTGCTGAAAGAGCTTTCACCCGAGGTCGTGGTTATCGACCCCATGCATCCGCCCCGCCACAATACGGCGCTGGTGAAAAAAGAAATGCGGGTGCTGAGGGAACTGGTGGGCTCCGATCCGGATCAGGTGGAGCTGATGGAGGTGGCGCTTGCCCATGCAACAAAGCGGGTGGTGCTGAAATGGCCGCTGCGCGCCGATCCGATGCCGGGCATTCGCAAGCCCTCACACCAGATCATCGGCAAGAATACGCGCTATGATGTCTTCATGATCTTCGGGAACTCTCTCGACCAGCAGCAATGATCAGCGAAAGTTTGGCCTGCGCTGTGCATTCATCAAAAGCTCGTGCCGCGAAGCGAACTCGCCAAACAGCTTTCTGAGCCTGACTTCCTCGGCCTTGTCCAGCCGGTAACGGCGGCAGAATTCCGCGACGTTGAGGATCGGCTTCGGTCTGTTTCCGTCTATAGTCTTGTTGTCGATGATCTGCATGGCACCCTCCATATAACAGAGGCCAAACGTCGCCCACGCCTCGCGGTTCCCTATGAATTCGCATGGATGAGAAAAGAGCGTGGCGTCTGCACACGCAATGATCAAGTTTTCTTGAAACTCTCGAAGGAAACGAAATTCTCACCAAATGGTTTCCTGCGTGACCTTAACGATGGAAGGGAGACCCATGTTCCACAACAACCGATTTCTGAGTTCGACGATCCTGTGCGCGCTGCTCGCCGTGCCGCTTGCCGGCGCCGCCCACGCCCAGACCGCCCCGGCTGCCGAAACCAAACGGCCGAATGCGCCGGATCAGAAACCGGCTTTTGAGGGCCAGACCCGGGCGCCGCAGGCTGCCACCCAGCCAAACGTTGAAAAAACCGTTGTCGCCGAGGGCCTGCCGCATCTGTGGTCCATGGAATTCCTGCCCGATGGCCGGATGATCGTCGCTGCCAAAGAGGGCGCCATGCATATCGTCGCCGACGGCAAGGCCGGCCCTGCGATTGAAGGCGTGCCCGATGTCGCCTCCGATGGGCAGGGCGGTCTTCTCGACATCGCGCTGGCGCCGGATTTCGAGACATCGCGCAAGATATTCTTCTCTTTCTCCGAACCGCGTGATGGCGGCAACGGCACCTCCGTGGCCTCCGCCAAGCTGACCGAAGAGGGCGGCGCGGCGAAACTTGAAGATGTTGCAGTGATTTTCCGCCAGATGCCGACCTATGACGGCGACAAACATTTCGGCTCCCGCCTCGTTTTCGGTCCGAACAACGAGCTTTACGTCACCGTCGGCGAACGTTCGGACGCAAAACCGCGCGTGCAGGCGCAGGATCTGTCGAGCGGTCTCGGCAAGGTTTTCCGCATCGATACCGAAGGCAAGGCCTTCGAGGGCAACCCCTTTGCCGGTCAGCAGAATGCGCTTCCCGAAATCTGGAGCTACGGTCACCGCAACATGCAGGCGGCAGCGCTGGACGGTCAGGGCAGGCTCTGGACCGTGGAACATGGCCCCAAGGGCGGCGATGAGCTGAACCTGCCGAAAGCGGGACTGAATTATGGTTGGCCGGTCATCACCTATGGCGTCGAATATAGCGGCCGGTCCGTCGGTGACGGTGTCACGGCCAAGGAGGGCATGGAGCAACCGGTCTATTATTGGGACCCGGTCATCGGCCCCTCCGGCATGGCCTATTACGACGGCGACCAGATTACCGAATGGAAGGGCGCCTTCATTGTCGGTGGCCTGGTAAGTCAGGGTCTCGTTATCATGCACATCGACGGCGACAAGGTCGCGACCGAAAGCCGCCTGCCGCTCGAAGCGCGTATCCGCGACGTGAAGATCGGGCCGGATGGCGCGGTCTACGCCGTGACGGAAGAGCGTGGTGGTGGAAACTCGCAGATTCTGCGGATCGCCAAGGCCGGTTGAGAAAACTCGTGATCGGAACAACAGGCTGCCGGAACGAAGGCGGCCTTTTTTCGTTTGCCGCAGCGTGAAACCTGCCGGGAAAAACAATGCCACAACCGCCGACCCGCCTTCTTGCCAAAATCGGGCTTGCCTATGTCAATGACCAGGAGCCGGGGATTGCCCGTGAAAAGCGCGGGCGCGGTTTCTGTTACCGGCTACCGGGCGGCGATCTCCTCTCCGATAGCGTCGAACTGAAGCGTATCAAATCGCTCGGCGTGCCGCCCGCCTATAGAGACGTATGGATCTGCATCGACCCGGCGGGCCATCTACAGGCCACCGGCTTTGATGCGCGCGGCCGAAAACAATATCGCTATCATCCCGACTGGCATGCGCTCAGAGGTGAGACGAAATTCTTCCAGCTCAAGAGCTTCGGTAAGGCGCTGCCGGCCATACGTCGCCGCGCGATGGCGGATATTGGCAAGCAGGACCATGGGCAGGAGATGACGCTTGCGGCACTCACTCTCCTTCTTGACGCCGCCTATCTGCGCGTCGGCAATCGCTCCTATCTTGAAACCAACGGCACCTATGGCGCGACGACCCTGCTCAAGCGCCATGTGTCCTTCGGTGAAACCATCGAACTGCGTTTTGCCGCCAAGGGCGGGCAGAAGGTGAAACGGCAGTTGCGCCACCCGCGCCTTCAGAAAATCCTCGAGGAAATCGCCGACCTGCCCGGCAAGGAACTCTTCGTCTGGCAGGACAGCGAAAACCGGGTGCATTCCGTCGATTCCAGCGACCTCAACGCCTACCTCTCAGGCATTGGCGGTCAGGGTATTTCGGCCAAGACCTTCCGCACCTGGGGCGGAACGCTTGCAGCCTTTTGCAACGCGATGGAACACGTCGCGGCGGGTGAAAAACCGAGCATCAAGGGCATGTGCCAGGCCGCGGCATCAGAGCTTTCCAACACGCCCGCCATCTGCCGCAAGAGCTATGTGCACCCGGCCGTTCTCGACATTGCGACAGAAGAAAAAGCCCGGAAAAAACTCGGTCGCATCCTGAAGGTCGGTGCAAAACCCGTCTCCGGCCTCAGGGCCGATGAAAGACGGCTGCTGGCCTTCCTGCCTTAGAGCATTTCCAGTAAAAGTGCGTCGCGGTTTTACGCCCGGATAATGCGATAAAACAAAAAGATAGAGCACATCCGCCGCTTCCGTTTAGAGCGGATGTGCTCTAGCGGTCAGCGGCTCCCCGCCCATTCCGTCAGCTCTCGCTCGGCCCTTTCCAGCGCGCTGTAATTCAGCAGCTTGCGCAGGAAAGCCACGGTCACGGCGCGGGTTCGGAGATTATACCGGCCTTCCGCATCGTCGTCGCCAGCCGCCTGATGCACGTTCAGTTTCTCGTAAAGGCTCTGCAGCCGGTTCTGCACACTGCGCAGCGACAGGTTGCGGCGGCGCGCAATCGCCTTGTCTGTGAGGCCCAACGCGACATCGACGAGAATTTCATATTCGGAATCGGTAAAACCATGCGCCTTGCCGAGGCTTTTTTCCTGAAGGCCGCGCACTTCCCGGTCGATCACGCATTGCGCCTCGATGAAGATGCTGCGCAGCGCCAGCCGCAGGCGGTCATCAGAGGCCGATTTCAGCACATAGCCATAGGCGGCCCCTTCCGGCACGATACGGGACACACCGCGCACATAGGCCTCATCCGAATAGTTCGACCAGAACAGGATGCGGGTGTCCGGCCGCTCCTTCCAGATGGTGCGCGCCGCCTCGATGCCGTTGCGCTCGTTCATCTGCAAATCCATGACGATGTGGGCTGCCCGGTTTTCCCGCGCGAGTTTTTCGCCGGTTCTGCCGTTGGCCGCCTCCAGTACCTTGTCGCATTCCGGCAGGGCAGCTCTGACGGCCTCATTCAGATAGGCGCGGTGCAGCGCATCGTCCTCGACGATCAGCACGTCCATGTCACACATCCTCCCAATGATCGAAAGCGTCTTCCGGCAGGATCACGGTGATGCATGTACCCGCCCCGTTGCGATTGCCGCCGATATCGAATCTCGCCGAGATCAGCCGCGCCCGTGTCTTCATGTTGCCGATGCCGAGACCGCCGGAGGTCGCGCCGTCGCCACCGCCATTGCCGTCATCGCTGACCGTTACCCTGAGCCCGCCATCGACGGCGGTGAGGTTCACGGCAATGGTTTCCGGCTGGGCATGACGAATGGCGTTATTCACCGCCTCCTGCACGATGCGGAACAGCGAGATGGCCACCGTCTTGTCGAGCCTTTCCACCAGCCCGTCCGTCTCATCCGTTACAGACCACTCTATAACTGAGCCGCTGTCGCGCACGGAGCGGTCCACATAGGTCTCGATGGCCTCAACGACGCCGAACAATTGCAGGATCGAGGGTTTTGCCTCCTCGATGATTTCGCGCAGGTCCTGCATGCAATGCTGCAGGCTGCGCACCACCGGTTCCAGCATCTCGCCGGAAACATCGGCGGAATGGCTCATGCGCTCGATACGCCGCGCAAGCCGTGTCAGATCGGCCAGCGTCTGATCATGCAGGTCCATGCCGATGCGCTGCCGCTCGGCCTCCAGCGCCTCCGTCAATTGCAGCGCGCCGAGGCGCAGACCTTCTTCGCGGGCATTGGCGCGCGCCTCCTCGATGGCTGAGCGTTTGGCCTGTTCGGCGGCGCGGATGGCATAGAAATAGGGCGCCAGCATATCGGCGACCGCGCGGGCATTCGCCACATCCTCCATCGTATAGGCATTCGACTGGTGCGAGGAACAACTGAGCGCGCCGATAATGTCGCCATGCACCTTCATCGGCACATGCAGGCGGCTATGCAGATTAAGCTCGATGATGGGGCTCGAAAAAGCACCTTCGAAATGAAAGCGCGGATCGGAACAGGCATCACCGCTCAGCAGGTGTTCCACGGCGCCTGAGAGCAACGAGCGGATCGGGCTTCCGGTCAGAAGGGCCGGCGGCTGCCGGCTCCAGGCGCTGACGAGCCCGCTCTCATAGGCAATGTGATATTTGTCATCCAACTGCTTGATGCAGACATCCATATGATCATGCGGGATGATATGGCTGATCTCGGTGGCGACAGCCTGAATGATGGCATTAAATTCCAGCTGCCCGGCGAGCAGCCGCGCAATACCCATATAGTGGTGGAAAAGAGCGCTTTTCGGCGTATCCAGCATGTGCGGACGCCCTCCCAAGCGCCTGCCTAATCGACATCAGGCGGCGCAGTTTTAAACACATCAGAACGCCGCATCATTCATTCTGCGCCCGGCAATGCCGTTTCGTCCTGCGGGTTCCCGCATGCTTTCTGCGGAAACCCGCAGGAATATTGCCGTGATCCGCCTATACAAGCCAAACCTTCTTGGTCATTCTCGCTTGTACTGGGGAACGGAGCTCCAGTGCAACGGGATTTCGTCTGCCGCCGAGGAGATTTGCGGCAGGTGAGGGTTCCGGACCCCGAAAGGGCAAGCCACCAGGGAGGAAATCAATGGCTTTCAGAAAGATGCTTCTGGCATCGGCCGCTGTCGCATGCGCAGCTCTGCCGATCACCGCTCACGCCGATACGTCGGCCAAAAAAATCGCGCTCTCAAACAATTACGCAGGCAATTCCTGGCGTCAGGCGATGCTGACCAGCTGGGACAAGATCACCAAGCAGGCCGTGGCCGACAAACAGGTGGCCGCCGCCGACGCCTTCACGACCGCCGAAAACCAGGCGACCGAACAGGCAGCCCAGATCCAGAACCTCATCCTGCAGGGTTATGACGCCATCGTCATCAACGCCGCTTCGCCGACCGCGCTTAACGGCGCGGTGAAGGAAGCCTGTGATGCCGGCATCACCGTCGTGTCTTTCGATGGTATTGTTACCGAGCCTTGCGCCTGGCGCATCGCCGTCGATTTCAAGGCGATGGGCGAAAGCCAGATCGACTATCTCGCCAAGGCCATGCCGAAGGGTGGCAACCTGCTCGAAATCCGCGGTCTCGCCGGCGTTTCCGTGGATGACGAAATCCATGCCGGCATCGCCGCCGGTGTCGCCAAGAACCCGCAGTTCAAGATTGTCGGTTCGGTCAATGGCGACTGGGCACAGGATGTCGCCCAGCGCGCCGTCGCCGGCATTCTGCCGAGCCTTCCCGAAGTCGCGGCAGTCGTGACGCAGGGCGGTGACGGTTACGGTGCGGCACAGGCCTTCGCCGCCGCCAAGCGCCCGACACCCACCATCGTCATGGGCAACCGCGAAGACGAACTGCAATGGTGGAAACAGCAGAAGGACGCGAGCGGCTACGAGACCATGTCGGTCTCCATCGCCCCCGGTGTCTCGACGCTCGCTTTCTGGGTGGCGCAGCAGATCCTCGACGGCAAGGACGTGAAAAAGGACCTGACCGTTCCTTTCCTGCGCATCGACCAGGGCAATCTTGAGGATAACCTCAAGAACACCCAGAAGGGCGGCGTCGCGAATGTGGAATATTCGCAGGAAGACGCCCAGAAGGCCATCGCCTCGGCCAAATAAGGCCGGGCACCGTCCCGATGTGACCGATTGCGGCGCCCCCACAACGGGTGCCGCAAAAATCACCGATATTATCCTTTTTCAGATCACTGGCGTAATTGCTCATGAATGACATCATCGAGGCGGAAGAAGTCGTCGCCGCGCGCGGCGTGAAGGTCGTGTTCGGCGCGGTCAAGGCGCTTGATGGGGCCGATCTCGTCATCCGTGCCGGGGAATGCCTCGGGCTCGTCGGCCATAATGGCGCGGGTAAATCCACCATCGTCAACGTCATCAATGGCGGGCTGACGCCGCATGAAGGCTCCATTTCCTACGGCAGTGACCGGAACCGCCAAGGCATCGCGGCCGCGCGTGCCAGCGGCGTGCGCTGCGTGTTTCAGGAACTGTCGCTCTGCCCGAACCTGACGATCAGCGAAAATGTCCGCATCATGCATGCCACTATCAGCGGACGAAACTGGCGCGGGCGGGCACTCGCCATGATCCGCCAGACGCTCGACGAAATCTTTCCCGGCCATGGCATCGATTGTGAATTGACGATTGCCGAACTTTCCATCGCCGAACGGCAGATGGTGGAAATCGCCATCAATTTCTGCAGCACGCCTGACGCCCCGAGGCTGGTGATCCTCGATGAACCCACCTCGTCGCTCGATGCTGGCCTTGCCGAACAATTGATGGATTATGTCCGCCGTTTTGTCCGCACGGGCGGTTCGGTGCTGCTGATCTCGCATATTCTCGGCGAGATTCTTTCGACCGCCACCCGCATCGTTGTCATGAAGGATGGCCGCGTGGTGGCCAACCGGCCAGCGGGCGAATTCACCACGCGCACGCTGGTGGAGGCCATGGGCAGCGTCGTCAAGCAACAGGACAGGCAGAAAAGCGAAAACCGCAAGGCGGGCGAAAAGGTGCTGTCCATGCCGGCGCGCCGGGGCGAAGGCCTTGCCTTCGAGGCCTTTCGCGGTGAGATCATCGGCCTTGCCGGTCTTGGCGGCCATGGCCAGACCGAAGCGCTTCTCGAGCTTTACCTTGCCCGCAACAGCAGCTGGCTACCGGCGCGCAAGACCGATATCGCCTTTGTCGCGGGTGACCGCAGCCTGAACGGCACCTTCCCGCTGTGGAGCATCCTCAAGAACCTGTCCATCGCCTCGCTCAGGGATATTTCATCCGCAGGCATGGTGGACAGGACGAAGGAAACCGAACGCGGCGATCAGTGGAAAAAGCGCATCGAAATCCGCACGCCTGATATGGGCAATAAGATCCTGTCCCTTTCCGGCGGCAACCAGCAGAAGGTGCTTTTCGCCCGCGCGCTCGCCACCACCGCCAGCACCGTTTTGATGGACGACCCGATGCGCGGCGTTGATATCGGCACCAAACAGGAGGTCTATGACATCTTGAGAACCGAAGCCTCCCATGGCCGCACCTTCATCTGGTATTCCACCGAAATGGATGAAATCCGCCTCTGTGACCGGGCATATGTCTTCCGCGACGGCGCCATTCAGGCGGAACTCGTCGGCGATGACATTACCGAGCAGAATGTGCTGGCCGCCTCCTTTGCCGGAGAGGACCACGCATGAAACTCTCGGCAAACGCCCTTCGTCTCATCATTCCCGCTGCCTCGCTCGCTTTCCTGCTCGCCGCCGTTTTCTACATGCAGCCGCGTGCCATGAGCTATACCGGCATGAACCTGCTGTTTAATCTTGCGGTGCCGATCGCACTCGCCACCATTGCGCAGATGCTGATCATGTCGGTCAACGATCTCGACCTGTCGATGGGCACCTTCGTCAGCTTCTGCGCCTGCGTCACCGCCACCTTTCTGCAAACCTCGCCGCTGACAGGTATTGCGATTTTCGCCGGGGCGATTGCGGTTTACGCGGTACTGGGCGCAGTGATCCACATCCGCAATCTGCCTTCCATCGTCGTCACCCTTGGCATGAGTTTCGTCTGGGGCGGCCTTGCCGTGCTGATCCTGCCCTCGCCCGGCGGTCAGGCGCCCGCCTTCATCCGCACGCTGATGACGGCGAAACCGCCCTTCGTGCCGATCGCCATCGTCGCCAGCATCCTGATTGCTGTCGTCGCCCATTACATCGTCATGCGCTCCTCCTTCGGTGTGCTGATGCGCGGCGTCGGCGGCAATTTCCGCTCGGTCGAGCGCTCCGGCTGGTCGGTCGTCGGCATTCGCGCCGCAACCTTTGCGCTCGCCGGTTTCTTCGCGGTGCTTTCGGGCATCGCCCTTGTCGGGCTGACCACTGCGGCCGATGCCAATATCGCCCTGCGTTACACGCTGCTGTCGATTGCCGGCGTCATCCTCGGCGGTGGCGAATTCGTTGGCGGCAGGGTGTCGCCCATCGGTGCCGTCATCGGCGCACTGACGCTGACGCTCGCCGGCTCGTTCCTCTCCTTCATGCGCATTTCGCCGGACTGGCAGATCGGCGCTCAGGGGGCGATCCTCATCATCGTGCTGGCGCTGCGCATCCTGCTCAACCGTCTCGAAAAGCGGGAGAAAAACCAATGAACGGGCTTTCGTCTCTCACCAGAAAACCATGGATCTGGTCCTTTGCCGCAACAGCTGCGGTGTGGATCATCACCGTGCTCTTCACCGGCGGCGCAAGCTCCTTCGGGCTGTCGCATGCGGCGCTCACCTTTGCGGCCTTTTCAGTCATCGTCGGCATCGGCCAGATGTTCGTGATCACGCTCGGGCCGGGTAATATCGATCTCTGCGTTCCCGCAACAATGACTTTGTCGGGCACGCTCGCCCTGAAATTCATGGATGTGTCCGACAGCCTCATCCTGCCCGGACTGCTGATCGCCATCCTGATCGGCATTGCCATCGGCATCGGCAACTATGCGCTGATCAAGCTCCTGCGCATTCCCCCGATCATAGCGACGCTGTCGATGAGCTTCATCGTACAATCCATCGCCATCTGGTCGAACCGCGGCCTGCGAATCAAGCCGCCGGAAACATTGGCGACATTCGCGATCTCAAGCTCCTTCGGCATTCCAAACGTGGCGCTTGTTGCGCTGCTGCTCTCGGTCGTCGCCTGGCTGCTGCTCGACCGCACATTTTACGGACGCTGGATTGCCGCCATCGGCCAGAGCACCTTCGCTGCCCGCATGACCGGCATTCCCGTGGATGGTACCCGTTTCGTCACCTATGTGCTCTGCGCTGTGCTGGCGGCGATTGCCGGTTATCTCCTCGCCAGCTTCTCGGGAGGTGCGGCGCTCAACATGGGATCGGAATATCTGCTGATGTCCATCGCCGTCGTCGTCATCGGCGGCACGGCGGTGGCGGGCGGCGATTCCAACGTTCCCGGCATCTGGGGCGCCTCGCTTTTCATGTTCCTGGTGGTATCGATGCTGAACACCTATGGTTTCGGCGCCGGCATCCGCCTCATCCTCACCGGCCTCATCATCATTTCCGTCATTCTTCTGGCAAGCGGCCGCAAGGCCACGCGCTGAACCCAAACAACAAGCCCACAAGCGGACCACGCTCATGACCACAGACAAGACCTCCCCTTACGAGATCCACGACGACCGCTTCCGCCATCTGATCGTCGGCAATGCGGAGCTGGAAGAGCTTTATTCCGGCTGCCGCTGGGCCGAAGGCCCGGTGTGGTTTGCCGATCTCAACTGCCTGCTGTTCAGCGATATTCCCAATGAACGCATGTTGCGATGGGTGCCGGATGGCGGGATTTCGGTATTCCGTCAGCCCTCCAATTTCACCAATGGCAACACCCGTGACCGGCAGGGGCGACTTGTCTCCTGCGAACATGGCGGCCGCCGTGTGACCCGCACCGAGGTCGACGGCTCGATCACCGTTGTTGCCGACAGCTACGGCGGCAAAAGATTGAACTCACCCAATGATGTCGTCGTCAAATCCGATGGCAGCGTCTGGTTCACCGACCCGACTTACGGCATTCTTTCCGACTATGAAGGCTACAAGGCCGAGCCGGAACAGAAGACCCGCAACGTCTACCGACTTGACCCGACAACCGGAAAGATCGACATCGCCATCGACGATTTTGTGCAGCCGAATGGCCTTGCATTCTCCCCCGACGAGACGAAGCTTTATGTCGCCGACAGTTCCTACAGCCACGATATCTCCCGCCCGCGCCATATCCGCGTCTTCGACGTCGTGGATGGCGTGAAGCTCGCCAATGGCCGGGAATTCTGCAATCTCGACAATGGCCTGCCGGATGGCTTCCGCCTGGATACCGCCGGCAACCTCTGGACCAGCGCCGGCGATGGCGTTCATTGCTTTGCGTCTGACGGTACGCTGATCGGCAAGATCAAGGTGCCGCAGACGGTGGCGAACCTCACCTTCGGCGGCCCGAAGAGGAACCGCCTGTTCATCACGGCAACGAAATCGCTCTATTCGGTTTATGTCGCCGCAACAGGCGCGCAGACGCCCTGAGACGCCGAGACCGCAGAATTCAGACCGGAAGGGAACTGGCAAGACGGCTCAAGCGCGTTATAAACGCGCCATGAGTGACGATTCCAGCCCTTTCCTGACTGACGATATGGAGTTCGACGGCGAACCGCAGGCCGTTGAGCCCACCAGCCGTATGCTTTCCTGGGCCCGCAATTCTGCTCTCTACCGGCTGCAACAGCGCATGATGACGGAAAAGCAGCTGCGCGACGCCATCATGCGCAAGGCCCGGGAAAAATTCGAGGATATCGGCCCGGCGCAGGTGAAGGCGCTTGGCGAATTTGCCGTGACTTTCGCTTATGGCATCAAGGCGCTCGACGATACGGCCTATGCGGAGATTACCGTCAGAAGCGGCCAGCGCAGCGGCAAGTCAAAACGTGGGCTGGCGCAGAAACTCCAGATCAAGGGCATCGCCCGGGAAACGGCAACGGCCGCGTTGCAGGAGACCAACGATCTGGTCGCCGCCGTCATCTTCGCGCGCAAACGCGCTTTCGGGCCTTATCGCCGTGTCGAACCGGACGAAAAACGCAAGGCCAAGGAATTTTCCGCTTTCGCCCGCAACGGCTTCAGTTTCGAGATCGGCGCGAGGGTGATGGCGATGACGACGGAAGAGGCGGAAGACATCCTCTCCGACGCTCCCCTCTGACATTATTGCGGCAGAGGATGTGTTTTTAGATAGGCGATCAGATCAACAATATCGGTTTCGCTCCACAGCCCGAAAAAACGCATCGCGTTTCCGGGGATCGCCTTCTTCGGGCTGGCAATGAATTTCTGCAGCTCGTCTTCCGTCCAGACCCGTCCAGCCGCACCGGCATCCTTCAGCGCCTGCGAATAGTGGCCGTAATCGGCCACTGCCGCCATCGGCCTGCCGACCACACCCATCAGATGTGGCCCCATGCGGGTACGCGGCGCATCGACGCTATGGCAGGTGGAACAGCGGCTGAAAACCTTCTCGCCATGCGCGGCGTCGCCCTCGGCGAAGGCGCTTGCCGCAAGCAGGAGGAAAAACGCGGTCGCAGCCGCAGTTTGTTTAAATACGGAAATCATGGCCCGGATAATACAACGCCCTCTCCGTCTGACAACGAAGAGGGCGTGTTTTGACATGCGACAGAATGCCCGGTGAAAAACACCGGGCAATTCGCCGATCAATTCATGGCGGTCAGCGTCACGGACGTGCCGGTGGCAGCAAGGTTGAGGCCAACCTGACCGGTTACGCTGACGGTCTGCAGCTGGATGGAACCCGACGTGCCGCCAACGAGAACGTTGGTGCCGACGCCGAGACCGACGGTGACTTCAGCCGTTGCGCCCTGATAGAGGCCGCCCAGCGAACCGCGGTGGTAACCGGCGGTCGGGGCGAAAACGGCCCAGACCAGACGGCCCTGCGTGGTGAAACCGAGGTCAACGCCCATCTTGCGGATGGCGCCGGTGTAATGGTCGGTGCGACGTGCGCCCATGGTGGACTGGAAGGTGCAATCCAGTTCCTTGGCCGAGCCGATCACGTAACCGACGCCACCGCCGATATCGCAGGTGAGGTAACCGATCTTGACGCCGTTGCGATCGTCCTGCTCCTGCGGAGCCGGCTCATATCTTGCAAGGTCGGCGGCGAGTGCGGAAACGGTTCCGCCAAGGCCCATCGTCAATGCGGCAAAAGTTACGGCAACAGCCTTTTTCATCTGATTTTCTCCTGTTTTATTCCTACCCGCAGCAGCCCTTCTTGCCCTCTCCGGATATTGAATTCCGCACTGTTAACGTTTGTTCCGAAAAATCGATCCAAAACAACTTAATTGGAGGCGATGAAAGCGAAACGGTTAACAATGTCTAATGGCGGTAGGCTGGCATTAAGACATTGTTAGGGCGGCAAATACGCGCGGAATCACCATCAACAACAAGCGTTTGCGGCCGTTGTTTTGCTGCAACATCTCAAAGCGGCAAGGCGACGGGAAAGCCGGTGGCGGTGTGTGTCATGACATCCATGCGCACGCCATAGATGCGCTCCAGCGTCTTCGGGTTCATGATCTCCCGCGGCGTTCCGCGGGCGATCAGTTGGCCGGAATGCAGCGCGACGATCTCGTCGCAAAAGCGAGCCGCCATGTTGACATCGTGCAGCACCACGATGACGCCGAGACCCTTTTCACGCGACAGTCTCTGCACCAGTGACAGCACCTCGAGTTGATGCGCCATGTCGAGCGCGGAGATGGGTTCGTCGAGAAGCAGGCTTTCGGCATTCTGGGCCACCAGCATGGCAAGCCACACGCGCTGACGCTCGCCGCCGGAAAGCGTGTCCACCAGCCGGTCGCGGAAGGCGACGGTATCGGTGAGTTCGATCGCCTCGTCCACCTTCTCCTGGTCCGCCTTGCTGAATTGCCCGAGCGCGCCATGCCAGGGATAACGGCCGAGTGCCACCAGTTCGCTCGCCAGCATGCCGGAGGCGGCCGGCGTATATTGCGGCAGATAGGCGAGCTTGCGCGCGAATTCGCGGTTGCCCCAGACATTTAACGGCTTACCCTCGAACGAAACCCGGCCCGCCGTCGGCTCCTGCATGCGCGCCAGGATTTTGAGCAGCGTCGATTTTCCCGAACCATTATGGCCGATCAGGCCGATGGTCTTGCCGGTCGCAAAACGTGCCGTCAGCGGCTGCAGCAACGTCCGGTCCGGCACTTCCATGGTCACGCCATCAAGAGAAAAAAGCGGCGTATCGTCGTGAGCGACCGCAGGCGCTGCCTGACCCATGATTTTCATCTCCGTAAATCGACTGAAAAAATCATCATCGCCTGCCTGACAGCCAGATCAGATAAGGCGCGCCGGCCAGAGCCGCAAAAAGCCCGAGCGGCAGCTCATAGGGAAAGGTGACCGTACGCGCCCCGAGATCGGAAAGCGCCATCAGCACCGCACCGAACAGGAAAGAGGCGAGCAGGTGGTCACGAGGCGTGGTGAAACCGGCCCGCAGCGCAATATGCGGCGCCATCAAGCCGACGAAACTCAAGGGGCCAACGAGCAGCGAAGCGGCGCCGGTGGCAATGCCCGCCACCGCAATGACGGCGATACGTGCGGCGCTGAGCGGCAGGCCGAGGGAAAGCGGCACGTCCCGCCCGAGCGGCAGGATCGTCAGCCAGCGGGTCACCGAGAGGGCGGCCGCCAGAAGCACGACGGAAAGAATGGAGAGAAAGATCGCCGAAGCCGGTGTCGCCGTCGAACCCGAGCCGCTGAGCCAGGCGAGAATCTGCCATGCCCGCTGATCGCCGATGGCAAGCAGCGCCGAGAGCACCGCCGAGCAAAGCGAACTGACGGCAATACCCGCCAACAGGATTTTTTCCGGAGCCAGATGCCGGCGCACGGCGAAGAACAGCACGAGGATCATGACGGCCGCCGAGCCGATGCCGGCGCCGCAAAACAGTTCGAACAGACCCGCCGCCGGAAAAATCGTGATGGCGGCGGCAAAACCAAGGCCGGCACCACCGCTGACGCCGATCACTTCCGGGCTTGCCATCGGGTTGCCGGTCAGCCGCTGCAAAAGCGCACCCGCCATGGCGAGAAGACCGCCGGCGGCTATGGCGGCCACCAGCCGCGGCCAACGGAACGGCAGAAGAGTTTGCAGGTCACTGGCCTTGAGCATTGTCCAGCCATCAGGCCCCTTGCCGATGACGAGTGCGGCAAATACCAGCACCGCCATGATGACGAGCACCGGCAGCAGAGCCGAAGGGCCGCGTCTTGTGGCGAGATCGACGCCTTCGCCACGATGAACGTCGGTCGGCCGGATTTTCGGCAGCAGCCATAAAAGCAGCGGTCCGCCGATCAGCGCCGTCACCGCACCCGTCGGGAAAACTTCCGCCGTCGTACTCGCCAGAAGCTGCACGAGGCCATCGCAGAACCAGAGGAGCAGACCGCCCAGCAAGGGCGAAACCAGCAATACGGAGGATGACCGCCGCACACCGAGCGCCCGGGTAAGTGCCGGTGCGGCAAGACCGATGAAGCTGACAAGGCCGACCGCTGATGCAACAAAAGCAGCCAGCATGACCGCGACGGCGGCAACCGCCAGCCTGATCGAAAACAGCGATACGCCAAGCGAACGTGCGCCGGAATCGCCAAGACCGAGAACCGTGAGCGGCCTTATCAGCAGGCCGGTCAAAGCAAGCCCCGCGAGAAGCTGAAAAGCGAGCATAACGGCATTCGACCAGTCCTGCTGGCTGAGCGAACCGCCATTCCAGACGACGAGGGACATCAGATATTCGCCCTGCGCCAGCGTCAGCGCCGCGGAAACGGAGGCTGCGGTGATTCCGACCAGCAGCCCTGACACCACCATGGTCACCGGCTCGAAGGAGCGTCGCCAGCCGAGAAGGAAGACGACGCCAGCCGCAGCAGCTGCGCCGGCGAGCGCCACCAATGCGCGGTTGCCATCCAGCACCGAAGGAAAAAACAGGGTGGCGATGACGATGGCGAGCTGCGCGCCGGCCGAGATGCCGAGCGTCGACGGGTCGGCAATCGGATTGCGCAGCAATTGCTGGAAAAGCGCACCTGACAGGCCGAGCATCGCCCCCGCAAGAATGGCGACCGCCACACGCGGCAGCAGGCTGAAGGCGAAGATGATCTGGTCCATCGACATGGATGCGGCATCGAATGGCAGGCTCGGCCATGCGCCGATGGGCAACCGCTGCAGGCCGGCATGCAGGGAAAGGCCGCAAGCGAAAACAAACAAAAGCCCGAAGAAAAACTGGAGAGGCCGTGCCGTCACAGGGCTTCTCCCTGTGCCGTCAGCGCGTCTGTCAGAAGCCGTGCAAACCGCATGCCGGCGGTGATGCCGCCATAGGGTCCGACATTACCGAGCGTCACCACCCGGCCGGCCCGCACCGCCGGAAGCGCGCGCCAGATGGCGCTGTTGCGCAGGTCTTCGCGGGCTTCCACCGGAATATCGGAAACGATGACGATACGTGCCTCGGGCGAGGCGGCGAGATTTTCGAGCGGCACCGGCGCCGCGAAGGTGAATTGCGACCGGTCCACCCAAGCATTGGCAAGCCCCAGCCTGCCAAGGACATCGCCGAACATGCTATCAGCACCAAAGGCACGAAAATGCCGGGCATCGCCGATATTGATGACATACGTCGGGCGTGCGGAAAAACCGGCAAGGCGGGTCCGCATGGCTTGTATGGCAGCGTCCGTTTCGATGAGAACCTTGCGCGCCTCGTCAGTGCGCCCGAGCTTTTCACCAAGTGCGGTGACCGCCGCCAGCGCCTTCTCGAACGGTGGCTCGCCCTTCACGTAAAAGGGCAGCGAAAACACCGGAGCAATCGCTTCCAGCCTGCCGGTGTAGCGCGTGTAAAAAGGCGAAATCAGGATGAGATCGGGCCGGGTGAGTTGCAGAAGCTCGAAATTCGGCGCGCCGCGCAGACCGAGATCGGCTACGCTTTCCGGGATTTCCGGCTCCACCGCACCGGCCCGGAACTGGATGAGTTCGGTCGCCGCCACCGGCATGACGCCGAGTGCCACTGATGTTTCGAGCATCGCCCAGTCAATGGCGGCTATGCGCGGGGTCTGTTTTGCCCGTGCCGTACCGGCAAAGGCCGAAGCAGCAAGCAGGCCCAAAAACTCCCGCCGCCCCCAGAGGGGGGACATCCATCGATCCTTGCGCGTCATGCCCCTGCTGCTTCACTCTGATATGGCGTTACCAACGATAGGTCAGCTTGCCCATAACCGTTCTTCCGTCACCGTAATAGCATCCGAAAGTGGAGCAACTAGAAATATATTCTTTATCAGTCAAGTTTTGCACCTGAAGAGAGGCGCGGTAGCCGTTTTTCTCGTAATGCACACCGAGATCGAGCAAAGCGAGGCCCTTCATTTCGAAGGTATTGGCGGCGTCGCCGTAACGCTTTCCGACATAACGGACACCACCCCCGATGCCGAAACCCTCAAGCGCGGTATCTTCGGCAAAGGTGTAATCCAGCCAGAGGCTTGCGGCGTGCCGGGGCGTGCTATCAAGCTCCTTGCCATCGTTCACACGGCCGGAAACCTCGCTGTCCATATAAGTATAGGCCGCGCGCAGGTCGAGCCCGTCGGTGAGGCTTGCTACCCCTTCCAGTTCGAGGCCTTTCACGCGCGCCTCGTCCATCTGCTGTGTTACGCCGCCCACCGTCGTGGTGACATTCTTCTGCTTCAGATCGTAGATCGCGGCGGAGAAGAAACCGTCGAAACCCTCAGGCTGGTATTTGATGCCCGCCTCCCACTGTTCCCCGGTGGTGGGCTTCGGTGCATCGCCGACAGCCGGCTGCGGCACCGGCTCGAAGGAGGTGGCGTAGCTGACATAGGGCGCGAAGCCGCCATCGAAGAGATAGCTGACGCCGACACGGCCCGTCAGCTTGTGGTCATCCTTGTCGAGCGTGCGGTAGGTCGTGCCGTTGAAGGTGGTGCCGCTGGTGCTTGCCCAATCCTGCCGCAGGCCGGCGGTGATGCGCCAGTTCTCGATCGCCATCTCGTCCTGCGCATAAAGACCGATCTGGGAAATATCCGTCTTCACATCGGCATAAAGTGTGCGCGAGGTCAGACTGATCGGCCCGCCATAGACAGGGTTGACGGGGTTGAGCGGCGTCGCCGCCCAGAACTCTGTTTTGACGTTATTGTCGAAATAACGGTAATCCAGCCCGACAAGCAGGGTGTGGTCGATTGGTCCCGTGGAAAAATCGGCCTGCAGGCTGTTGTCGATGTTGAAGGTGTTCAGCAACTCGTCCTGGAACGTCGCGTTGCGGCGGATGAGATTGCCGATCATGCCGCCGCTGGTCGAAGACATGCCGAGCGCCCGGTAGGACCAGTCGAAATTGGAATAACGCGCATTCTGCCGGAAGGTGAAGGTCTCGTCGAAACGGTGCTCGAATTCATAACCGATATTGGTGAATTTGCGGTTTGACGTGTCCAAGGAGGGATCGCCGACATAAAAACTGCGATCCAGCATGTTGCCCGGCCGCGAATAAGTCAACGCCGGCGGCAGGCCGGAGGGCGAACTGGGATTATCGTGCTGATAGGAGGCAAGAACCGTCAGCTTCGTGTCCTCATCCGGCTGCCATGTCAGCGCCGGGGCGATGAAATAACGGTCGTTTTGCAGATTGTCCGTCTGGGTGTGGGCGTTGCGGGCAAGGCCGGTCAGACGATAGGCGAAACTGTCGGTGCCCGCGACCGGTCCGCCGATATCGAACATCGACTGGTAATAATCGAAGCTGCCGATCTGTGCGCCCACTTCGCCGAAACGCTCGAAGGTCGGTCGCTTGCTGACGAGATTGATGAGACCGCCGGGATTGCCCTGACCATAAAGCACCGAAGCCGGCCCGCGAATGACTTCCACCCGCTCCAGACCGTAGATCTCGTAAGGAGGCGCACCGGCCGTGCGCATCAGCCGCAGGCCGTTGAGAAATTGCAGCTGGTTCCCCTGAAAGCCGCGGATGCGGGGCGCATCGAAACGCGGATCTGCGCCCGAAGGCTGCGCGACGACGCCGGGCACATAATTCAGCGCCTCGCTGAGATTACGGACAGTCTGCGCATCCATCTGGTCTTTGGTGATGACGGAGACCGATTGCGGCGTCTCGACCAGCGAGCGGCCCGTCTTGGTGGCACTGGTGCTGGTTTTCGCGACATAACCTTTCACCGGTGCCTTGGGATCCTGGTTTTTGGCGCCCTCGACGGTGATAGTTTGCAATAACGTCGTTCCGGCTTCCTGAGCAAGCGCAGCAGCGGGGGCGAGGAAAGCCACATAGGCAATGGCGGCACAACCACCGGCCAGACTGGAAATGTGTTTGGATTTTCCCTGCACGCCAATACCCTTCATCACCCGCGCCGCCTTGAAGCGGTTTTTTCTGGAGAATTTAAGTCATCTTATTACGCAAGGTGCAAATCGTGATCCAATAAGTGACACCGGTTTTTTTCATAACTATTGATTATGAAAAGTCGCGACGATAATAGCTTGGAATTATTCAAATCTAGCGCGGGAGGCCGTGACGATGGGCAGGAAACCGACAGGTCGCGCCGATACATTCGAGCTGCGGCACCTGCGCTATTTCACCACGCTGGTGGACGAGCGCAATTTCGAGCGTGCCGCAGCTCGCCTTGGCATTGCCCAACCCGGCTTGAGCCAGCAGATCATGGCACTCGAGGACATTGTCGGTATGCCTCTGCTCGACCGGACGCGCCGGTCGGTGAAGCTGACGACATCGGGCCAGCTGCTCTATGAGGATGCCCGAAAAATCCTTGCCAATGCCGAGGCGGCGCTTGCCGCACTCAGACGTGTCGGGCGTGGCGAAACCGGGCGTATCTCCATCGGTTATGTCGCCTCTGCGGCCTACTCCGGCCTGCTGATCCAGTCCATCGCCAGTTTCCGCGCCTCCCATCCGGATGTGGAGCTGCAGCTCATCGAGATGGAAATGCGGCTGCAACTCGCAAAGATCGCCGATGGCAATCTGGATTTCGCCTTCATCCGCCCGCCCGCGCCGATCCCGGAAGGCGTTGCGACCCATGTGGTCCTGCGCGAACCCTTGATGGCCGCCCTGCCGGAGAACCATCCTTTGGCATATGCGCTGCAACTCGATCTCAAGAACCTCGCCGCGGAAACCTTCATCACGCCGCGACAACCGCCGGATGTCGGCTTTCACTACAATACGATAGAGGCCTGCAACGAGGCCGGTTTTCAGCCGGTGATCAGCCCGGAAGGCCGGGACTACACCACCATTACCAGCATGGTGGCGATCGGCCTCGGCGTCGCGCTGGTGCCACGCTCTCTCGACTGTCTGCGATTGCCCGGCGTGCGCTACGTGCCGCTTGCGGCAAACGCCACAACCTCGGACCTCGCCATAGCGCACCGGAAAACGGAAGCCTCGCCCGCCGTCAGGGCCTTCATTCTCCACGCCCGCAGCTAACGCGGTCCTTGTCAGGAATATCCAAGCCCGCCCGCCTATCCTGTGGACGAAAAATCCGCCCATCTTTTTTTGCAACGTATCGATGACAACAGGCCGATACGGCGCAACCGCATGAGATTGCGGGAAAAATGCCGCACTCGTCGGCAAGCCGGAAACGAGACTGAAATTCGGCCGGACTGTTTCTCCTCACCGCTTGTCCCCGCTGCCCCGGCGCGGCGCATAATCACGGCTGATTTCGACGTACGGGAGACAAAAATGGCTGAGACTTACGAACACCACGCGGCGGGCCTCGAATCCCCGGCACTCCACGCTTTCGATGTCCTTCCCGACAATGTGATCCCGCTGCCTTCCCCCACGCGTGCCGTCGGCAATGCCGGCCATCTTTGCCTCACCCTGCTTTCAGGGCCGACGGTGACCTTCCAGAACCTGCAGGAGGGCCACGCGCGTATTGTCGACGCGCACCACCGCCACGGGAATCGCCGGACTCAACTGAGCGCCGTCTGTCGCCAACCGCCGCCTAGCGGAAACACAACCTTATCGGGAAATTCGATGTTATATGACACTTTCGTGACAGGCGTTCAGGTTGATGTCAGCAAAGACGCGCATCGGCCACTAATCGGGCCGTGCGGCAGTGTGGACCGGGGCGCTTGCGCCCTCTGGTCGCTGCCATCGGCCAATCGGAAATCTGGTGGATCTGATAGTGGCTCTTTTGACCTCGAAAGCGACGGGAACAACAACATTTCGTCCGGAAATCGGCAGCGTGGCGCTCAGCCTGCTGACGGCGGCCTATCTGCTGCTGTTTACGAACCGCACCTTCTGGTCGAAGGTCCATACCTATCTCTCCGCCTATCCGGTTGCCATCGCAGCCCTTTATTTTGCCATGGCCGCCTTTTTCGGCGCTCTCATCATCATTTTTTCCGCCAAATATCTCATCAAGCCGTTCTTGATCCTTCTGGTCTTTGCGGCGGCGGCGGCCTCCTGGTTCATGGATCGCTACGGCATCGTCATAGACAGCGACATGATCCGCAACGCCATGGAAACGACCCAGGCGGAAGCAGGCAATCTGATTACGCCTGGTTTTCTCTGGCATATGGCGATTTACGGGCTGGTGCCGTCCATCCTCATCGTTGCGGTGCGCATCCGGCATCGGCCGATCCTCGACAAGCTGCTGTGGAACACCATCAGCATTCTGGTCTGCCTCGCCATTGCGGGCATCATCAGCTTTGCGAATTCCAAGACCCTCACGACCGCCATTCGCCAGCACAAGGATATCGTCAAGAGCGTCAACCCGTTGTCGCCGATGATCTCCAGCATCCATTATTTCACGCAGGCGGGCCAGGAAGCGGAGATACAGGTGAGCCCGGTCGGCACGGATGCAAAGCTGATGCCCGCGCTCGGCGGCGTTCGTAAACCGCGCATCACCGTCATCGTTGCGGGCGAGACCGCGCGCGCCGCGAATTTTTCCCTCAACGGTTATGGGCGCGACACCAATCCGGAACTCGCCAAACGCGACGTGATCTATTTTCCCAACACCACCAGCTGCGGCACGGCGACGGCGATCTCCATTCCCTGCATGTTCTCGAAATTCACGCGCTCGCAATATAGCCACAGCAAGGCGCTCGCCAATGAAAACCTCATGGATGTCCTCGTCCATGCCGGCGTCGGCGCCACATGGCTGGACAACAATACCGGCAGCAAGAACGTCGCGGACCGCATCCCCTATTTCGACCTGCCCTCCACCAATGACAGCCGCTTCTGCACCGGCGGCGAATGCCGTGATGATATCTTCTTCGACAAGCTCGATGCCTGGCTGGACAACGTCAAGAAGGACAGCGTGATCGTGCTGCACCAGATGGGCAGCCACGGACCGACCTATCATCTGCGCTACACCGATGAATTCCGTAAATTCACCCCGGATTGCCGCACGGCCGAACTTGGCAATTGCAGCGACGCGGAGATCGTCAACTCCTACGATAATACGCTTCTTTACACCGACCATTTCCTCTCGACCGTGATCGACAAGCTCAAGGCACGCTCCGACAAGCTGGCGACGGGCATGATCTATGCCTCCGACCACGGTGAATCGCTGGGTGAGAACGGCGTTTACCTGCATGGCGCGCCCTATCTGCTCGCGCCGGACCAGCAGACGCATGTGCCGTTTCTCGTCTGGTTCGACGACGATTTCGCAACGTCCATGGGGCTGGACAAAGCCTGCCTGGCAAAGAGCGCTGCGGAGGGCGGGCGCTCGCACGACAATTATTTCCACAGCATCCTCGGCATGATGAGCGTCTCGACTTCGGTCTACGATCCCTCGCTTGATGTCTTCAATGGCTGCACCAGACGGCAGACCAGCTGAGCAGACAATGCTTGACGCTTATCCGGACAAAGAGATACGCAAGACGACGCGTTAGAGGGAGCTGTCTTGCGGGTTCTGCTTGTTGAAGACGATTATGTGCTTGGAGAGGCGCTGCGAGACCATGTCGCGGCGGCTGGCCATGCTGTAGACTGGTTCAAGACGCTGGGCGATGCCATGGCGGCGACGCTGACCATGGGTTATGGCCTGATCCTGCTCGACATGCGGCTGCCTGACGGCGAGGGCATCACCCTTCTGCAATCCCTGCGCAAGCGCGACGACGCGACACCGGTAATCATCCTGACGGCGCATGACCAGGTCTCCGACCGGATTGCCGGGCTGAATGCCGGGGCCGACGATTATGTGGTCAAGCCCTTCGATCTCAACGAGCTTTCGGCGCGCATGTTGGCGGTTTCGCGCCGTTACGAGGGCCGCTCTGCACCCGTCATCCGCCTGCCCGGCATCGAGATCAACCAGGTGGCGCGCAACATTACCGTCGATGGAACGGCACAGACATTGAGCGCCCGCGAATGGGCGGTGCTGGAAAAGCTGGTCGAACATCCCGGCGCGGTCGTTTCGAAAGCGCAATTGCACGACACGCTCTATGAATTCGGCGCGGAAATAGAGAGCAACACGGTCGAGGTCTATATCAGCCGGCTGCGCAAGAAAATCGGCCATGACCGCGTCGAGACCGTGCGCGGCGTCGGCTACACCATCAAGTAGACGAACCGCAGGCAGGCACAGATGGCCAGACCGACCAGCATGACCCGCAAACTCGTGACGGCGCTGACGAGCGTTGTCGCCATATCCTGGCTACTCGCCTGTGCTCTGGGCGTCATGGCAATGCAGGACGAATTTGCCGAGATTTTCGATGCCGGCCTTGAAGAAACTTCGGAAAGGCTGCTGCCGCTTCTTCTGGACGACCTGCGTGAAAACAATACCGCACCGGCCGCACAAAAACTCAACCAGTCGGCGGAAGGGGCGGAATATCTGACCTACCAGGTTCGCGACCGCGAGGGCCAGGTCGTGCTGCACTCGCATGACAGTTCGACGGAGCCTTTCGAAGTCGGGCTTGATCCAGGATTTTCCGAGACGTCGTCGCAGCGCATCTTCACTGTCGCCTCGCCCGACGGCAATTATTTCCTGCAGGTGGCCGATGCCTTCGCCAATCGCCGCGAGGCAATCATAGAGGCGGGCAGCGCCTTGATGCTGCCTGTGCTCATTCTCATTCCCGCCAGCATTTTCGCCGTCATCGTCGTCGTGCGCAGAACCCTGCAACCCGTGCAGACATTGCGTGACGAAATCGGCAAAAAAGACGGCGGCAATCTCGCCCCGCTCGCGACACAGCCGTTCCCCGCCGAACTGCACCCCATTGCCCGTTCGGTCAACCTGCTGCTCGGGCGGCTACGATCAACGATCGAGGCCGAGCGGGAATTCACCGCCAACAGCGCCCATGAATTGCGCACGCCGATTGCGGGCGCGCTGGCGCAAGCGCAGAGGCTGCGCGCCGATATTCCGCCGGAGCTCTCGCCCCGCGTCGAGAATATCGAAAAATCCCTGCAGCATCTCGCTCATCTCGCCGAAAAACTGCTTCAGATGTCGCGGGCGGAAGCGAAGATCGGGGTTACCGATAAAACAAGCGATCTGATCCCCGTGCTTGAACTCGTCATTGACGACATGAGCAGAACCGCGCTCGGCACATCCCGCATCCACTTCACCAATCGCTGCGAAGGGAACCTGCCTTGCCGGATCGGTGCGGATGCCTTCGGCATCATCATCCGCAATCTTCTTGAAAATGCTCTGATCCACAGCCCGGCGGAAAGCCCGGTGCAGGTCATCGCCGAAACGGACGGCACGATCCGCATCGTCAATGCCGGGCCCGTCATCGATCCGGCTTTGTTGCCCAAGCTGACCACACGTTTCACCCGAGGCCAGACAACGGCTGATGGCACCGGGCTTGGCCTTGCCATCGTCAAAAGCCTGGTGGAACAGGCAAGCGGTGAGCTGGTGCTTTCCTCTCCGGTCTCCGGCCGGCAGGATGGCTTCGAAGCCTGCGTGATCCTTCCGGTCGAAACGGCCTGAAAACAAAAGCCCCGCCGGGAGACGGGGCTTTCTTGGGGCCGGTATGGCTGAGGCTCAATCCTCGTGGATATGGCTATGATCGCGCGTATCGCGCATCTTCACATAGACCACCAGAGACAGCGCGATCATGATCGTCACATACCAGAAGAACCAGTTTTCGTGGCCGATCTGCTTGAACTTCAGGGCCACGAATTCCGCCGTTCCGCCGAAGATCGTGTTCGCCAGCGCATAGGGCAGAGCCACGCCGAGCGCGCGGATATGGGCGGGGAACATTTCCGCTTTCACCACCGCATTGATGGAGGTGTAACCCGTGACGATCAAAAGCCCGACCAGCACCAGAACGAACGCCATGATCGGATCCGTCGTCGTCGCCAGCGTGCTGAAGATGAGATAGGTGAACAGCGTTCCGAGAATGCCGAAGCCCACCATCAGCGGTTTGCGGCCCACCCTGTCCGACAGCGCGCCGGCAAGCGGCTGGCACAGCATGAAGACGAACAGCGCAGCCGTGGTGATTTCCGTGGCACTTTCCTTGCTGAAGCCCGAGGTGTTGACGAGGAATTTCTGCAGATAGGTCGTATAGGCGTAAAAGGCGAGCGTGCCGCCTGAGGTCAGCGCCATGACCATCATCGCTTCTCGCGGATAATGTTTGAACAGCGCCCAGCCGCTGGATTTCGGCTTGTCCGCCTCGCCGGCCTTGGCGTTTTCGAAGGATTGCGTTTCGGCAAGGCCGCGACGGATATAAAATACCGCAATTGCCAACATGCCGCCGATGAAGAATGGAATGCGCCAGCCCCAGGAGCCGAGCTGTTCCGGCGTCAGAACCCGCTGCAGCACCAGAAGCACTGCCAGCGCCAGAAGCTGGCCGGAAATCAGCGTCACATACTGGAAACTGGAGAAGAAGCCACGGCGGCTCTTGCCGGCCATTTCGCTGAGATAGGTGGCGCTGGCACCGTATTCACCGCCGACGCTGATGCCCTGCAGGAGGCGCGCGAAAACCAGGATCGCAGGTGCTGCAATGCCGATCGTTTCATGGCCGGGCGTGACTGCGATCAGAAGCGAACCGAGACACATCAGGGTAACCGAGAGTGTGAGGCCCGCCTTGCGGCCCTTGCGGTCGGCATAGGTGCCCATGAACCAGGCCCCGATGGGCCGCATCAGAAATCCGACGGCGAAGACGGCGGCCGCGCTCAGCAGTTCGGCGGTCTGGTTGCCGGAGGGAAAGAAGACCGGCGCAAAATAAAGTGTGAAGGCCGAATAGACATACCAGTCGTACCATTCGACGAGGTTGCCCGCCGAGCCGCCGATAATCGATTTCAAACGGGTTTTCTGATCCGGCGCCGTGGCGGGACCATTTGCCATAATATTCACAGGTAAACTCCAATTCATCTTCGTCTGGAGATGGAAGGGCGAACGGAAGGTGTGATGATTTGTCGCTCTCGGGTGGGGGTATATACCCGCCATGCTGCGATGCGCAAGTTTATGCGGCATTGCAGCAAGAGGGCAGGAAAAGCGATGTTGGCGCCTGTCTTTCTGATCCCCGGTCCTCCACACGGGATCCGCACAATAAGACGAAGACCATGATAGCGGGAAAAATCAAGCCACGCCATTCCGATCCGTCTTGTAAGCCGCGCACGCTCAAACTAAAAAATATCAATGATTTACGACATATCTGACGTCCAGATCGAAAAGCTCCTCATCGCCGCCGCCCGTGCGGGCGAAGCGCTTGCGCGGCTGGATGAGCGGATCAGCCGCTCGCCGATGAAGCAGGGCTTCATCGAAAGACAGGATTTCACCGATGCCATTTCCTCGATGTGGGTGGATGGTGAACTCGTTCATATGGAAGATCTGGTCTTGCATGATGCCCATATGGATGTGCGGGCACCCAGCCATGAAATGACGGCGGCACACCGGATTCTGCGATCGAGACGGCTGATCTTTTCCAATGCGGCTGGCTGGGCCTTCACCGCGCCCGGCCTTGCGAGGTTAAGGGGCAAGATCGCACCTGCCGGTGCGGAGACCGTCGCACCACCACGGGAAACCTTGGATCGATCACCTGAGGAGGATGACGACGCCGTGAAAGACACAGCGCTGGATGGCGCCTTTTCCGAGCTGGATGCGCTGTTGGCGCGAAGCTCCGCGACCCTTGACGCAATCACCACCGGCAACGCGCTTCCGACGATACGCAGGGAGGAAAGCCATGACATCATCAACGAACCGGATTGGGACGAGGATGAACGGCTGAAAGAATGGTGGGATGTGCATGCGCGCACGCAGGAATTGCCGGCAATCCTCCGCACCGCCATCCTGCTCGATGCCTGGAACATCATTGAGGTGCTGCAGCGCAGCCCCTGGCTCGGGCGGCTTCTGGCCGCCGCCTTCCTGCGTGAAGGCACGGTCACACCAGATCATCTGCCGGCACTGAGCATCGGTCTTCGCGCCGTGCCGCGCGAACGCCGGCACGCAAGAAACCAGACACAGCGCCTTTCTGCCCTGCTCGACTGTTTTTACGAGGCGGCACAGGCCAGCCTGAAGGAACATGACCGGCTGAGCCACGCAAGGGAGCGCATGATGCGTAAACTGACTGGCCGGCGCTCCTCCTCGCGGCTGCCCGAACTGGTGGAGCTTGTCGTCTCGCGGCCGGTCGTGTCGGCGGCGATGATCGTCAAGGAACTCGGCACCACACCGCAGGGGGCAATCGGCCTCGCCAAGCAGCTGGAATTGCGGGAAGTTACAGGGCGCGGTCGTTTTCGCGCCTGGGGCATGCTTTAACCGTCACCGCACTCTGCAAAGGCCCGGAAAACGGCAGTATCTTAGGCCTCTTTTTCTTGAAAACCGTCGCAGCAATGCGGCGATCACGAATCTTAACAAAATTTAACTATTGCGTAGGTGGGCGAAGCGTCTATGTTCCCCGCTGCGTTGCAGCACGATTTCTTCTCCGGCAACGCGGTCGCATTCGGCCCGGCAACTTTTCTGTGCCGCCCGCATTTAAGTGTCCACCATGAGGGAGATGCAATAATGACAATTTCAATTACACAACCTGATTCCGATCACGAAACCGATGCTCCTTTTGCAAAAAAAGTCCTGATGGCGCGCACGCTTGCCGGCTATACGGTCGAACAGCTTGCCGTCACCTGCGGCCTGACCACCAGCGAAATCCGTGCGCTGGAAGACGGCACGGACAGCGATCCGCGGCGCATCCGCCGCGTTGCCGCAGCCCTGCATATTCCTGTCGAAACCGTTATCTGATCGTCCACCGCGAACGGTCACTGAAACTCTGAAGCGCCGCCGGGGACGATGTTCACGGGAACATCGGGGCGGCGCGCTTGGCCTTGGGCCACAAATCTCTTCCGGAACATTTTCCGCAGCGCTCTCTTAACATTTTCGTTATCCGGCACCACATGGGGTTCACGAGCGACCATGGTCGGCATGACTGCGCCCGTTCGAGAGCGGCAACAACCTCCGGAATCCTGCCATGACACTAAGCCTTGACACCGAAGAACGGGTTTCTTCCGCAGTGGATGAATTGTGGCCTGTGGAGAGGACCGAAATCCTCGACTGGCTCGTCACTGGCACCAAGGACGAACGTTTTATCGACGAGATATTCGTGGAGCTTTGCGACAGGCTGCGGGCGAGCGGAGTTTCCGTCGCAAGGGGCGTGATTGCTTTCCGCATTCGCCATCCGCAATGGCTCGGCGCGCGCATTCTGTGGAAAGCCGGCCTGCCCGCCGCCGAAATCGCCACCTACGGCTATGGATCGGAAAATACGCCCGAATATCTCAATAGCCCGATCAGCGACATTCACCAGGGCGCCACCGAAGTCCGCCATCGGCTGACCGGCGAGGAAATCGACGAGCCGGGCTATTCCATCTATGAAGAGTTGCGGGCCGAAGGGCTGACGGATTATTGCGCCTGGCCGATCGAACACACCTTCGGCAAGCGCCATGTGGCCACCTTCTCCAGCGACCGGCCGGGCGGCTTTACGGAAGCGGAAGTCCTTGCCCTGAAAAACCTTTTGCCCGCCCTGGCGCTGGTGAGTGAGATTCGCCTGAAAAACCGCATGACGCGCACCCTTCTCGAGACCTATGTGGGTCCGCATGCGGGTGAAAAAATCCTCAATGGCGCAACGACGCGCGGCAGCGGCATCACGGTGGGCGCGGCGATCCTGATCTGCGACCTGCGCAATTTCACCCATATTTCCGACCTCTGGCCGCGCGACGATGTCATCGAGCTTCTGAATGGCTATTTCGACGCCATGTGCGATCCCATCGAGGAAGCCGGCGGTGAAATCCTGAAATTCATGGGCGATGGGTTGCTCGCGATTTTCCCGCTCAGCGATCCCAAGGCCTGCGAAAACCTGCTGAAGGCCATCGCCAGCGCGCAGAAGGGTCTCGTTGCGCTCAATGAAATCAATTGCCAGAAGGGCCATGATCCCCTGGGTTACGGTATCGGCGTGCATGTCGGTGATGTCATGTATGGCAATATCGGCTCGAAAACCCGCCTCGATTTCACCGTCATCGGCCCCGCCGTGAATATCGCCTCGCGGCTGGAAACGCTGACCAAAGAGACGGGGCGCAACGTGCTTTTCTCCGAGGAATTCGTCCGCATGGCCGGGAACCGCGACGTGCTCGAAAATCTCGGCCCCTGGCTTCTGCGCGGCCTCGAAACCCCGGTCGAGGTCTATGCGCTTCCGCCAGAGACGGACACGATCTCCCCTTAAACCGGTCGCCAGACCCCTTCGTCCCGCAATCCCCCGCAGGGCCTGTTGGCAAGGCGGGGGATTTCGCGTTCTCGACCTGCTTCCCGCCCCTCGCCCCCTGTCAAAACGCTTGACACATCTGCGATGTCGATCTAGCAAAATAGAACATATATTCCATATTGAAACATTGCTTGCATTCATATTCTGTCTCTCCAGGAGTGAGGGACGGGTGTGAGAAACCGGAGGAAAGATGGTTACGAAATTGGCACTGCTCGGCGCTGGACGGATCGGCAAAGTCCACGCAAAGGCGATCACCACCGACAGCCGTGCGAAGCTGGTGGCCGTTGTCGACGCCATGGCCGGTGCTGCGGAAGCCATCGCCCGCGAGGCGCAGTGCAAGGTGAGCACGATCGACGAGGTGTTGGCCGACAAGACGATCGATGCCGTCATCATCTGCACGCCGACCAATACCCATGCCGACCTGATCGAGCGTTTCGCCCGCGCCGGCAAGGCGATTTTCTGCGAAAAGCCCGTCGATCTCGATGTCGCCCGCGCGGAAGCCTGCGCCAAGGTGGTGGAAGAGACCGGCGCGAAGGTGATGCTCGGTTTCAATCGCCGTTTCGATCCGCATTTCCAGGCCGTTCACAAGGCAATCGAAGACGGCCGCATCGGCAAGGTGGAGATGGTCACCATCACCAGCCGCGATCCCGGCCCGCCGCCGGCCGAATATATCAAGGTTTCCGGCGGTATTTTCCGCGACATGACCATTCATGATTTCGACATGGCCCGTTTCCTGCTCGGCGAGGAAGTGGAAAGCGTGTTCGCGACCGGTTCGGTTCTCGTCAATCCGGAGATCGGCGCGCTTGGCGATTTCGACAGCGCCAGCATCATCCTGACGACGAAAAGTGGCAGGCAGGCCATCATCTCCAATTCGCGCCGCGCGACCTATGGTTACGACCAACGCATCGAGGTGCATGGTTCGGAAGGCTCGGCAGCGGCCGAAAACCAGCGTCCGGTTTCCATCGAGATCGCCAATGCGGACGGTTATACCCGCCCGCCGCTGCATGATTTCTTCATGACGCGTTACACGACGGCCTATGCGGCGGAAATCGCAGCCTTCATCGACAGCATCGAAAACAATGTCGCACCTTCACCTTCCATCAAGGACGGCCTGATCGCGCTGAAACTTGCCGATGCGGCGCTGAAATCCGCAACCTCGAAAACGGTAGTGACGATCGGCTGAGAGGCTGTAAGCATGGTACCGAATCGGCGGCGAATGCTGCCGTTCTCTCATCCTCGGCCATGTGCCGAGGATCTGATCACATCGAATAAAATCAATCATTTGCAGATCCTCTGGACAAGCCCGAGGATGACGTGGGCGTGATTGCGACGATTTTTTTCATTGCCATTATTGGCCCCAAGAATTCCGTAGCACAGCCCGAGCCGGCAATTCGCCCTTCTAAAAAGCCGGCATCCGGACTTGCATGGCAGCTATTCAGAAAATAAGGTTGTCTGACAAGGTTCGGCCGTAACATATGGTCGACACCCACCTCATTCACCCCCAATACTCTTTTGCCGGCGGCAGTCGGATAGCGGTTTTCTTATGCCATCAGCCAAGACCGGTTTTCTATATGCGCTTGTCGCCTTCACAATCTTTGCGGCGCAGGATGGCATATCGAAACATCTGGGCAGCGCCTATCCGCCCGTCTTCGTCGCCATGCTGCGATACTGGGCTTTCGCCGTCTTCGTTTTGTTGATGGCTGCAAGGTCGGCCGGAGGCATCCGGGGCGCCGTCATGGCAAACCGTCCTTGGCTACAGATCAGCCGCGGCGTGCTGCTTGCCGTGCAGATCGTTTTTTCCATCTTCTCCTTCGCCGTCGTAGGGCTGGCGCATAGCCATTCCATCCTCGCCTCCGCACCGCTGATCGTTGCGGCACTGTCCATGCCTTTGCTGGGAGAACATGTGGGCTGGCGGCGCTGGTGCGCCATTTTCGTCGGCTTCATCGGCGTTCTCGTCATCCTCAAGCCGGATGGCGAGGGTTTTGACAACAAGCTAATCATCACCTTCGTGGCCGCCTTCATGCTTGCGCTCTACAGCGTCCTCACCCGGCTCGGCAGCAAGAGCGATTCAGCCATGACCAGCTTCTTCTACACCGGCGTGGCCGGCGCAGCGGCGCTGACACTGGTCGGCCCATTTTATTGGGTCAACCTCGCCCCTCAGGATTGGGGATGGATGCTGGCGCTGTGCATTACTGGCATGAGCGGCCATTATTGTCTGATCAAGGCGTTCGAACTGGCGGACGCAGCCTCCGTGCAACCCTTTTCCTATTACCAGCTGGTGCTGGTCTCCATTATCGGCGTCACCGTCTATGGCGAGGTGGTGACGTCCAATATGGTCACTGGTGCAGCCATCGTTATTGCCGCCGGCCTCTTCACCATCTGGCGGGAACATGTGGTTGCGCGAAGGAACCGCCGGGAAGCGAATTAGGCCTGCTGGCGATCACCGGTTTGAACAAGAGCCGCCTCACAGCGCAGTAACATGCCGAACAGATCGCGCGGTTCATCCGGATCGGCCAACAGGTCAAGCTCGGTATAAAGCCCGGTGGCAGCAAGTTTCGAGCGCACGTAACGCAGCGCCGAAAAATCCTCCGTCGCAAAACCGACGCTATCGAACAGCGTGATCTGCCTGTCGCCTGCCCGCCCTTGCTTTTCACCAGCAATCACCTGCCAGAGCTCGGTAACCGGATAATCCGCAGGCAATTGCTGGATTTCGCCTTCAATGCGCGTCTGCGGCGGATATTCAACGAAGATATCCGATCGCAGCAGAATGTCCCGGTGCAGCTCCGTCTTGCCGGGGCAATCGCCGCCGACGGCGTTAATGTGGATGCCGGGCCCGACCATGTTGTCGGTCAGGATCGTCGCATATTGCTTGTCGGCTGTAACTGTCGTGATGATGTCCGCCCCTTCGACCGCCTCTTCGGCAGAGCCGCAAATCTCGATGGCAAAACCCTGCCCAGCGAGATTGCGGGCGCATTTTTCACTGGCGGAAGGGTCGATATCGAAAAGCCGCAGCGTATCGATGCCGAGAATGGCCTTGAAGGCGCGCGCCTGGAACTCGCTCTGCGCGCCATTGCCGATGATGGCCATGGAGCGGGCATTCGGGCGGGCGAGATATTTCGCCGCAACGGCGGAGGTGGCGGCGGTGCGCAGCGCCGTCAGGATCGTCATTTCGGTCAATAGCAGCGGATAACCGTTGCCGACATCGGAAAGCACGCCGAAGGCCGTCACGGTCTGGCGGCCCTCCTTCATGTTCTTCGGGTGGCCGTTGACATATTTGAAGCCGTAAAGCGTGCCGTCGCTGGTGGGCATCAGCTCGATGACCCCCTCCTTCGAATGCGAGGCGATGCGCGACGTCTTGTCGAAGCTTTGCCAGCGACGGAAATCCTCTTCCACCACATCAGCAAGTTCGCGCAGGAACGTGTCGATCCCCACTTTGAGCACCAGCTTCATCATGTGATCGACGCTGACAAAAGGCACGATATTGAGATTTGGTATCACGGTCATCGCATCACTCCTATCAGCCGGCCCGCGTCGGGCGGTCCATGACGCGTTTGCCCATCAGGCTGGTGGCGAGATCCACCATCAGGGTCGCCGTCCTGCCACGCTCGTCGAGAAACGGGTTGAGTTCCACCAGGTCGAGACTGCAGACCAGCCCGCTATCATGCAGCATTTCCATCACCAGATGCGCCTCGCGGAAGGTCGCGCCACCCGGAACCGTAGTGCCGACAGCGGGCGCGATGGACGGTTCGAGAAAATCCACATCGAGACTGACATGCAAAAGCCCGTTTGCCGCCTGAACCCGAGCCAGGAATTCGCGCAGTAGAACGGCAACCCCATGTTCGTCTATCGAACGCATGTCATGAACGGTGATGCCACTCTTTTCCAGCGCAGCCCTCTCGGCGGGATCGACGCTGCGAATGCCGATCATGCCGATATTTTCTTCCGCAACGGCATGGGAAAGCGGCGGAAAATAGCCGGAAAAACCGTCACGCCCGCTGAAATAGGCAACCGGTGTGCCGTGCAGATTGCCGCTGCGGGTGGTCTCCAGCGTGTGATAATCGGTATGGGCATCCAGCCAGAGCACAAAAAACGGCCGGCCCGTTTCCGCCACCCGGCGCGCCATGCCGGCCACGGTTCCGGCCGAAATCGCATGGTCGCCGCCGAGGAAGATCGGCACGGCATCCGCGCTTTCGCGATAGGCAGCCTCCGTCAGCGCCTCGGTCCAGGCCACGGTTTCGGCGAGATGATGCACGGCCGGATTAGGGTGGCAAAATTCCCGCAGCGACGCCGGCGTCACATTGCCGGTATCGACCACCCGATGCCCCAGTTCTTCGAGAGCATAGGCAAGCCCCGCAACACGATAGGCGCTCGGCCCCATCTCGCAGCCCAATTGCCCGGCCCCGATCTGCAACGGCGCACCCACAAGCCTGATATCCATTCCCGTCCTCGCTTTCCCAACCGATCGTTGCAATAGACCATGGCGACATGGCAGAATGAACATCAAATATTGGCAATATTATCGAAATGAGCTACCATTCTGGTAAAATGTTTTTATCGAAATGGCATAAATGGACAATCTCGACGAACGGCTCATCACCCTTTTGCGGCATAATGGCCGGCGCAGCATTTCCGATCTGGCGGTGGAGACGGAAACCTCGCGCGCGACGGTTCGCGCGCGCATCGAAAAAATGGAAAATGACGGTTCCATCATCGGTTATACCGTCATCCTGCGTGCGGATGCCGTGGAGGCCGCGATCCGCGGCATCATGATGATCGAGATTGAAGGCCATGTGACGGACCGCGTCATCCGCACCCTCGGCGGTTTTCCGGAGATCTCCGAAATCCATACCACCAACGGCCGCTGGGACCTGATCGTGGAACTGAATGCCGCCACCCTCAGCGATTTCGACGCCGTGCTGCGCCGTATCCGCCTCGTGCCCGGCATTACCGGCAGCGAGACCAGCCTTTTGCTCTCCACCCCCCGCTCCACCCGCGCAAGACTCTGACCCGGAGACAAAACGCAAAAGCGGGATAAAACGCATTTTTCGATTTTTTCGACTTGCGCGCCGCAATAAATCATCTATATGACGACCCACCAAAGCGAACGCGGCAGCGCGCTTCAGGCTTTTGGGGAATAGTTCAATGGTAGAACGACGGACTCTGACTCCGTTAATCTTGGTTCGAGTCCAGGTTCCCCAGCCAATCCTCCCTAAATTCCCTTAAATCCTCGATTTTCCCCTCGTGCCTGATATCATTTTGGCACTAATCGCCCGCGCCTGATACCGCAGCGACAAGAGCCCTGATGGCCGATGCGTGAGACGGTGTCCGCGCGCGGGACAAAAGAACGATGTCCGAGGGTGGCAACGGTGGCAGGCCGAGTTCGGCGCCGCGGTCAGGCAGGCCTCGGGCACTGACATCACCGAGGGCGGCGATGCCTGCACCGGCATGCACCCCTTCGAGAAGCGCCGAGCAGCTTCCGGCAGTGAATGCGTCCCGCCAGACCACGCCGGCCTTTCCAAGCTCGGATATCGCAATATCCCGGACTCCACATCCAGGCCCAAGAGACACCAGCGGAACGGCGCTGTTGGCGCGCGGTCGCCAGTCCGGAGCCACACGCCATCCGAGCCTGTCGGTGCGCAGCACTTCGCCGTCGGACCCGCCGCCATTGCGACGGATGATGGCGGCATCGGCCAGGCCGGACGCGAAGCTTTCCTTCACCTGGCGGGAAAATCCCAGGGTTACGTCGATAACGGCATTGGCCGGCAGCGATGCGCGCATCGCTCTTATCGCTGCCGAAAGGCGGCTCCCGATCGCGTGATCACTGGCCGCCAGCGCGAAATGCAGCGGCGGCTCGTCACTGAAGTTCAGCGCGTCCTCATGTTTGGCCAGCAGCTCGCGCGCCTTGGGCAGAAACACTTGCCCGTCCTCCGTCAGTCGAAGGTGGCGTGGCGAGCGGTCTATCAACCGTCTGCCGAGGCGCTGCTCCAGCATCTTCAGCTTCTGGCTGACGACGGGCTGCACGGTCCCCGCAGCTTCGGCCGCCCTCGTCAGGCTGCCCAGTTCGACGGAGAGAATGAAGAGGCGCACACTTTCAAGGTCAATCATATTAAATCGCTATGAATGGAATAATAATCATTATCTTCTCATTATGATGAAATCTGCGCAAGTTGGTTTTCGGCAACAAGGAGATGACACCATGCCCATGATCAAAGCCCGTTACACCAGACCGCAGAATACAGCCGATCCAAAACTGGAAGTCGCAGCGCTGTTGTCCCGGCTGACCGCTGAAACCCTACACAAGGACCCGGCGGTTACCGCCGTTCTCGTCGAAAGTGCCGATCCCGCTGACTGGATTATTGCCGGATCGAGCGTCGCCGAACAGAAGGTCGCAACATTTTATGTCGAGGTCTCGATTACCGATCACACCAACATAAAGGACGAGACGACCGAATGGGTGCGCCGCGTTTATGAAGAGATGAACAGGCTGCTTGGCCCGGTGCACGAAGCAAGCTATGTGCTGGTCCACGCCGTGGATGGCGACGCCTATGGTTATGGCGGGCAAACGCAGAACCAGCGATGGGCGCGCAAGCACGTATGATAGGGCGAGACGATCAGGCAGGCCCGCGGAGCAGTGGAACGAGATGGTAATCTATGAATTGGCTGCCGTGGGCGCCGCAACCTGCTGGGCGATGACAGGACTTATTTCCGCCCGCCCGGCGGGACATCTTGGCGCGCTCGCCTTTAACAGGACAAGGCAGCTTTTCGTCGCCTCGGTGCTCGGTCTTTACGTCCTCGCATCGGGAACCTGGCGGGATTTGCAGCCGGACGCGTTGTGGGCGCTGCTGCTGTCCGGCTTCATCGGCATCTTCGTTGGCGATACGCTGCTTTTCACCTGCCTGAACCGGCTGGGGCCGCGGCGCTCGGGAATCCTGTTTGCGCTCAATGCTCCGATCGCCGCCGTGCTTGGCTGGGCTATCCTAGGCGAGCAGCTTTCCGCCACAGCCGTCGCCGGCATTGGCCTCACCCTTGCGGGCGTTCTGCTCGCCATCCTCTTTGGCAAGCGCAAGTCGCAGCTGCACGCATGGGAAAGCGTGAAGGGGCCGCTCTGGCTAGGCGTACTCTTCGGCCTTCTCGCAGCGCTCAGCCAGGCCGTCGGCTCCCTCATTGCAAGACCGGTCATGGCATCGGGGGTCGATCCCATTGCCGCATCCATGCTGCGGGTCGGCGTCGCCGCCATCTGCCTCACCGCCTTGACGATGCTCCCCATCAAGGCCGTCAAACCCAATGGGTCGTTAACCGTCAGCATTTTCCTGCGGACGGTGCTGACCGGCAGCATCGGGCTTGGTTTCGGCATGACGCTGCTGCTTTTTGCGCTGTCCGGCGGCAAGGTGGGCATTGTCTCGACGCTTTCGGCCACGACGCCCGTCATCATCCTGCCATTGCTCTGGCTGCGAACGGGCGAACGCCCGGCATCCGGCGCATGGGTGGGAGCCGCGCTCGTCGTTATCGGCATGGCGCTGGTGTTCTGGCGCTAAAACGCGCCGCGTCACCTCATTGCGATAGCCGCAAGATTAGACGCGATAAACCACCGCCCCGCCCATCATGCCTGCACCCGCCGCGGTCAGAAGGAGGGTTTCGCCGCTCGCAAAGGGCCGTTCGGCATTGGTGATGGACAGCGACAGCGGGATGGTTGCGGCGGAAGAATTGCCGAAGCTTTCTATGGTGCGGACCGTCTTTTCCCGCGCCATACCGAGATTACCGCAAACGGTGTCGAACATGCGGGCATTGGCCTGATGCGGCACGAAACGGCTGATATCGGCTGCGGTCAGTTCCGCCTCATGCAGCACGCGCTGAGAGGTGTTTGTCATCAGCGCCACGGCGCGAGAGAAAACCTCCCGGCCATCGCGCATCGTCATCAGGGCATCTTCTGCAATCATACCGGCAGAAAAGGGCTGGCTGCTGCCGCCTGCCGCGATCTGGATGAGATCGTAACCGCTGCCATCGGCAACGAGATCGGCCGATAACACCCCCCGTTTCACCTCCGGACACGGGGTCAGCACCACGGCACCGGCGGCATCGGCAAACAGGACGGCGCTCGCCCTTTCCGCCGGATTGATGCGGCGGCTCAAAATATTGGCGGCGACGACGAGGACGGCGCGGCCGTAGGTGCGGACAAAACCATCCGCGAGGGTGAGCGCATAAAGAAACCCGGAACAGGCCCCGGCAAGATCGATCGCACCCGAGCGCGTCAAACCCAGCCTATGCGCAAGCAGTGGCGCGGAAGGCGGCAGAAGATGATCCGGCGTAGAGGTGGCAAGCAGCGTCAGCGCGATGTCATCGGCATTGATCTTCGCATCCTCCAGCGCCATCCGGCCAGCCCTTTCGGCAAGACCGCTCAGCGTGTCGCCCGCCTCCGCCCAATAACGGGAGCGAATGCCGGTCCGTCGCTCGATCCACCCGGCTTCCAGCCCCAGACTGGTCTCTATTTCGGCATTGTCGACGCAACGGGCCGGAACGGCATGGCCAAAACCGGCCATGCGGGAAGAACGTGTCTGCATTGTCAGGACTTTCGCAATGGTCTGGACATCACCATTTTCATTTGCCGACGCCGTAAGATTTTGCCGATGCGACATCGGTAACGATCCCGGCAACCTCATCGATAACGTCAAAGGCGCGCGTCAGATCGTCAGCCGTCGAACAATAGGGCGGCATCAGGTAAAGCACGTTGCCGAGCGGGCGGATGAGGAAGCCGCGCCCGCGGAACAGTTGCCGCATGCGTGGACCGGCCTCGGAAAGATAACCACCCGCCGGCACCACGAGATCGAGCGCGGCAATGGTGCCTGCCTGCCGGATGTTGGCGAAACGGCCATCATCGGCAAAGCGCCTGATATGATCGCCCAGCGCCTGTTGCACCTGCCCGATGCGCTGGAGAACCGGTTCATCCCGCCAGACCTGAAGATTGGCGACGGCGGCGGCGCAGGCGATCGGATTGGCCGTATAGGAACTCGAATGGAAAAAGGTCTTGCGGCGGTCGGTCGAAAAATGAGCATCGAAAATCTGCGCGCTGCACAGCGTCGCCGCCAGCGGCAGAGAACCGCCGGTCAGCCCCTTGGAGGTGCAGAGAATATCCGGTGAGATTGCCGCCTGCTCGCAGGCGAAGACGGTCCCGGTCCTGCCCCAGCCGGTCATCACCTCATCGGCGATGACGAGGCAGCCATGGCGTTCTGCAATCTGTTTCAGCCCAGCTAGAACATTTGCAGCGTAGACCTTCATGCCACCGGCACCGAGCACCAATGGTTCGACCAGCAGCGCGGCGACACGGCCGGAACGGCAGTAAGCCTCGAACATATCCAATGTTCGCTGCTCGCTACCCGCCTCCGGAAAAGCCAGCCGGTCGACGCCGAAAAGCAGCGGTTCATAGGCAGCGTTGAACACACCGCGCTCGCCGGTCGACATGGTGCCAATGGTATCGCCGTGATAACCATGCTCCATCACCACGATGCGATCGCGCTTTTCACCGCAATTGTGGAAATAACCGAGCGCCATTTTGAGCGCCACTTCCACCGCCGTTGAACCGCTATCGGAATAGAACACATGGCTTAGTCCAGCAGGAGCAAGCTCGATCAGCCCCCGGGCGAGCGTCTCAGCCGGTTCATGGGAAAATTCGGCAAAGATGACCTGATCCAGGGTCTCGGTCGCGGCGCGGATGGCCGCCATGATCGCCGGATGCCGGTGCCCATGGGTAATGACCCACCAGGATGAAATCGCGTCGAACAGCCGATTGCCATCCTCATCCACCAGAAACGCCCCGTCCGCTGAGACCACACGTTTCATCGGCGGTTCCAGCCCATGCTGGGTGAAGGGATGCCAGACCGGGGAAGGGCTCATGCCGGCACCTCCAGAAAATCAGCGAGATTGAAGTGTTGGGCGAAGGCCTGATGTAATGCCTCGGGCGTCAATTCCGGCAGGCGCGGCAAACGGCCGAGCCGGCGCACCGCGCCGATATCGGTTATGACGCGCTCGTTTTCCCTGTCTTCATCGCCGATGAAAACCACGCCCTGCACCGGAATGGCGCGATGCCGCAGCGCCTCGAGCGACAGCAGCGTGTGGTTGATGGTGCCAAGTGCGGTTCTGGCGCACAGGATGAGCGGAATTTGCCAGAGGGCAAAGATATCGGCGAAGAGCAGCCTGTCCGTCAACGGCACCAGAAGCCCGCCAGCCCCTTCGATGACAAGCGGCCCGTCCGGTCGCGGCGGAAGCAGACGCGCGGGATCGATTGAGACATTGTCGAGACGCGCCGAAAGATGCGGCGAGGCGGGCGTCTTCAACCGATAGGCTTCCGGCAGGATGCGCGCGTGCGACGCGCCGGCGAGCCTTGCCACCGTCTCGCTGTCGGTTTTTTCCTCCAGCCCTGACTGCACCGGCTTCCAGTAATGGGCCTCAAGAGCATGGGTAAGCGCTGCCGCAAAAACCGTCTTGCCGATGCCGGTATCCGTGCCAGAAATCACGAAACGCAGGCTCATGCCGCTTCCTCCCGCATCGAAACGGCAAGCAGGCCGACCATGGCGGCAATCTGGCTTTCATCCACGTTGAGCGTGATGGCGATGCGTAGCCGCCCCGTGCCTTCCGGTACCGTCGGCGGGCGGATCGCCCGCACATCGAAACCGCCTTGGCTCAGCCGTGCAGCAATCTTCAGTGAGCGGGCATTGTCGCCGATCATCACCGGCAGGATCTGCGAACCGCTGGGTGTCACACCCAGCTGGCTTTGCAATTCTTCGCCGGCAAAACCTACCAACTCGGCCAGTCGCGACCGCCTTGAGGGTTCGTCCGCGACGATGCGCAAGGCCTCCCGCACCGCCGCCGCCATCAGCGGCGAAGGCGCGGTGGAATAGATGAAACCGCGGGCGCGGTTCACGAGATAATCGGCAAGAACCGCAGGCAGGCTCAAAAGCGCACCGGAGGCACCGAGCGCCTTGCCGCAGGTATGAAGGGCCAGCACATTGCTCCGGCCTTCCAGTTGCGCGGCAAGACCACGCCCACCGGGGCCGAAGACGCCGGTGGCATGTGCTTCATCGACAACCAGAAAACCGCCATGCCGTTCGGCAAGATCGGCCAGGGCTGCAAGCGGCGCGCAATCGCCATCCATGGAATAAAGGCTTTCGATCGCGATCCACGGCCGGCCGCTACCACCCGCCTGCCGCCAGCGGATTATCTCCCGCTGGAAAGCCTCCACCTCATTATGCGGCACGGCCACCGCCTTCGCCTTGCCCGCCGCAATGCCATCATGCACGCTGGCATGGATCAGGGCATCATGGAGAACAATATCGTCCCGCAAAGGCAGGGTGGAAAAAAGCGCGACATTGGCGGCAAAACCGCTGCCGAAATAGATGGCTTTTTCGGCCCCGAAAAACGCCGCCGCTTCCGATTCCAGCGCCTCATGTTCGGGGTGATTGCCGCGCAGCAGCCGTGAACCGCCGGCGCCCACCGGCACGCCTTTGCCAATGGCGTGAGCAATCGCCGCCTTCAGGCGCGGCGTTTCGGCAAGCCCGAGATAGTCGTTGGAGGTGAAATCGATCCCCTCCCGGGGCGCAAGCGCACGCAGGCGCGATTTGCGGCTAAGGCCGGCAAGCTTCGCCTCATAGGGAGAGAGCGCCGCGATATTCACCGGCAGCCTCCCGCCTCGGAAGATTGCAGCTCCATCGGCTTCAGGCCGAGCCGCCGGAAGAGCGCCGTATCGTGGTCCTCACCCGGATTATCCGCCGTCAGCAGCGTTTCGCCGATGAAGATGGAATTGGCGCCGGCGAGGAAACACAGCGCCTGCGTCTCATCACTCATTTCCGTGCGCCCGGCCGAAAGCCGCACATGCGAACGCGGCATCAGGATGCGCGCGAGCGCAATGGTGCGCACAAAATCGATCGGGTCGACGGGATCGGCATTGGCCAGTTTCGAGCCCGGGATCGGGATCAGCATGTTGATCGGCACGCTTTCCGGCGGAACCGGCAGGTTGGCGAGCGTCACCAGCATCGAAATCCGGTCTTCGACCGTTTCCCCCATGCCGAGAATACCACCGGCGCAGACCTTGATGCCGGCATCACGGACATTGGCGAGCGTCTCCAGCCGGTCCTCGAAGGTGCGGGTGGTGATGATCTCGGAATAAAACCGCTCTGATGTGTCGACGTTGTGATTGTAATAGTCCAGGCCGGCATCGGCCAGCCGTTCGGATTGTTCCGGCGTCAGCATGCCGAGCGTCATGCAGGTTTCCATGCCGAGCGCTTTCACGCCCTCGACCATAGCCACCACAGCCTCCATGTCGCGCTCCTTGGGATTACGCCAGGCCGCACCCATGCAATAACGCGTCGCCCCGCCGTCCTTCGCCTTGCGTGCCTCGGCCAGCACCCGTTCCACTTCCATGAGCTTGGAAGCCTTGAGACCGGTCGGATTGCGGGCGGACTGGCTGCAATAGCTGCAATCTTCAGGGCAGCCTCCCGTCTTGATCGACAAGAGCCGGCTCATCTGGATCGCGTTCGCGTCGAAATGACAGCGGTGCACCTGCTGCGCACGGAATAGCAGGTCGTTAAATGGCAAATTATAGATAATTTTTGCCTCCGCAAGAGAGGAGCTGGTTTCAACCGCCGGAATCGGGGCTGGTTTTCCGTCAATTTGCGTCGCAAGCTGGTCCATATGCTGACCTCTTTCCAAAAATAAATAGATAGAACTTATTTTTATCTATTTTTTTCGGACGACATTTTGCAAGCACTTTTTTCGAGAGCGTTTTCCAGCACCGAAGACAGAAGGGATCAAGCGGGGTTAGACACGCGCGTTTTGCGTAGAAATTCATTGAGTACGCATATGCTCACGAAAAGATCGGGCCCGCCCATGGCGCGAAAAGATCGCAATTGCTAAGGGTGGGCATGATAACACTTCGTGCCTCCAACAGCCGCGACAGGGCCCGTATCCTCGACATATGGAGCATGGCCGTCGATGCGACCCATGGCTTCCTCCTTCCGGCGGATCGCGCCGCGATCGGTGAGGAAGTCAGAGCTTTCCTGCCGCAGGTGCCGCTGACGCTCGCCGTCGATGCTGCAGATCATGCCCTCGGCGTCATGGTTCTGCATGAAGGGCATATGGAGGCGCTTTTCATCGATCCGGACCACCACGGCAAAGGCATCGGCAAGGCACTGGTAGAAAGCGCGCTTGCGCTTCATCCCGCGCTGACCACCGATGTCAACGAGCAGAATGGCGAAGCGCTGGGCGTTTATCGCCGGCTAGGCTTCGAGCCGACGGGGCGCTCCGACCTCGACGGACAGGGGCGCCCCTATCCGCTCGTCCATCTTCGATTTCGCGCAACGCAAAAATAGACCGCCGGCATCGTCGGGGAGGACAAGGCCACGAACACCATCATCCGTTTCGCAACCGATGATTTTCTGCCCGAGCACCGCTTCGACCAATGGCGGGAGGTGCGCGGCAAAAGCCTGTTCGGCGTGACCATCGAGCTGGCACGGAATCTCCGCCACAGCTTCAAGGGTTCGTTTCAGGCGCGGGCGCTCACCGGTGCCGTCGCAACAGAAATGCGCGCCTCCTCCTACCGGGTCAACCGCACCGAAGCCGATATTGCCCGCATTGCCGGCGACAGCCTCTGCATCGGCTTGCAGGTGAAGGGCTCTGGATTTCTGCATGCCGGCCGGGACCGGGTTCACAACGTCAGCGGCGGCGATATCACCATCAACTATTCGGACCTGCCCTATGACGCGATACCGGGCGGCGAGGCTGCTTTTCACTACAGGATGCTGAAAATCCCGGTGGACTACGAGGTCATGCTCGGCCAGCCGACCGACGACCTGTTTGCCACACGGTATGCGGAGAATACCGCCGTTTCCCGCCCCTTCCGGGCGCTTTTCGATGCGCTCAACGCCGATCACACCAGGCTTATCGACCCTGCCCGTGACGTGGCCCACATTGCCCGGCTGGCCATGGCGGTCCGGGGCCGGCTTTCGCCCGCCATGCCGGAGGTCCGTGCAGCACTCAGGACCGGGCTCTGTTACGCGGCTCAGGAGATCATGATGCGGAAAAAAGCCCGTCAGGAGCTTTCGCCTGCTACGGTGGCAAGGGAACTCGGCATTTCGCTGCGGCAATTGCATGTCGTCTTCGAAGGCGCGGAACTGTCGTTTTCCCGCACGCTTTCCGCCATGCGGATCGAGGAAGCAAAGCAATTGCTGCTGGCATTTCCCGCCTTACCGGTCACGCAAATCGCTCATGGCTGCGGCTTCGACAGCCTCGCCACTTTCTACCGGGTATTCACCGCCACCTATGGCATGACACCCGGCGAAGCCCGCATCAGGGATATGCCGCCGGCTTAAAATTTCAGCTCTGCGCGCAATGAGAAGACGCGCCATTTCAGCTCCTATAAGGCCCGTAGATCACCTCATCCCGGAGCGGGGGCCATGACCAGTTTTTTCGACTTTGCGATTTCCCAATTGCCGGCCGCCACCGCCGATCGCCGGGGACCGGCACCGGACGACATCGACGCGATGCTCCGGAGAGATTCCTTCGCTGCGGCGCTGCGCCTGCTGGCGGGAAGTTTCATCGCGCTTTACGAGGGCTCACCCGAGATGACGACGCTTTTCGCGACACGCCGGAGCCGGCTTCTTTGCCACGCGCTCCTCGCGCTCTATTTTCAGAAATCCACCGCCGAAGAGGGTGAAATCGCCCTGACGCGCGAAGATTTTGGCCATCTGGCACTCCGGCACGGCCTTGCCAGCGATCGTGTCGCTTATGTCTTCTTCAAGGAAGCCCTGAAACGCGGGTTGACACGGCCGGTAGATGCCACCGAAGATCAAGCTACAGGCGTCGTTCCTTCCCCGCCGGCTCTCGCCATGCTGGCGCAATGGTACGATGTGCATTTCCAGGCGCTGGACCTGCTCGACGAAGGTTTTCGGGCATCCCGCTTCATTCAGCGCTCGGAAACCACGCTTCCCCACATTCACCCCCATGTGTCGCGGGCATTTCTCTCCCATCCGGAAGTGCGTTGTCCGGGCCCGCTTTCCATTATCTTCAACTGGTTCGATGCGGGCGGGCTGCTGATGGACCGCCTGATCGCGGGGATCGACTGGGAGCTCCCGGCCGAACAGGGCAGGCGTTTCACTGATGTGCAGACCGTAACACAGCTGGCGACCTCGCTCTCCCTGTCACGTATCCATGTCGGCCGCAAACTTGCGGCAGCCGAACTGATCGGCGGCATCGGTTGGAGCGGACGGCGCGGCCGTTCCGCGCTGTGGATTTCGCAGGGTTTTTACGAGGAATATGCCCGCACGCAGGCCCGCAAGCTGCTCATTCTCGATGAAGCCCTGATCGGTTTTGTATGAAGCTGCAGAGGCGATCAGCCTCAAAACAAGGTTTTCATCGATGGTTATGAAGTATATCCATTGACAAATCACGGGACAACGGCTTTTCTAAAGCACATGCGTGAAACGTTGCGAGCCTCGAAATTGCTGGCCCTTCTGTTTAGACTGGTGATGATCCTATCACTGGCAGGCTACAGCGTTTCCACCGTCAACGCCGCAATGCGTGGTCCCGACACCGTGGGAATGCAGCACGATCAGTCCGCCATGATGGATCACGGCAAGATGATGGATCATGGCGGTTTGGCCATGACATCAGACAATCACGATAACCACGACATGGCCGACAATGACAGCGGCGTCAAAAAGCCCGCAAAGCCGCAATGCTGCGGCGATTTCTGTCTCGGCATGGCGGTTCTGATCGACCACGACAGCATTGGCACGCCCGTCATCAGCAGCATCCGTTCCTTCCCCGACGACAGCAAGGCACCGGGCCAGAGCCCGCTGCTGCACCGTCCGCCCAATATCTGAACAGGCAAAGCCCGCCTTTGGGCAATGACCGTGCGTGAGCGGCTTTAGCGCCGTCGTGCCGCTGCATCTCCTGTTCGGAAAACACTCATGAACCCGATCCATATTGTGGTCGCGGCGCCCCTGCTTCTGGGCGGCTGCACAGCCACATCCGTGATGAATAATGCCGCCTCCTATGACGACGAGGCAAACCCGACGCTTGGCGTCGTCCCTTCCCGCTACCAGACCCCGGTCTCGGGTTACACGGCCCGCATGCCGGTCGATCCAAAACCCTGGCGCGATCAGAACAATGCGCAGGCTCCGAAAGGAGACCCGTCATGATGACACGACCATTCACACTGGGATCAAAACTCGCAGCAGTCCTATCGCTGCCGCTTTTTCTCAGCGGCTGTGTATCTGCTGCACAATATGCAGGCCGGGACGCCGGTTTTACGACTGTCTCGGCGAAGACATCCGAGGCGACCGGAAAGCAGACCGCCTGGGTGCAGAACCGGGCTGAAGCCCGGGCGACAGAAGCCCGCGTCAAATCGCTGATGGCGGCCAGCAAGACCCTTGATGTCGAGACGGCAGTACAGGTGGCGCTTCTGAACAACAAGGGCCTGCAGGCCGCCTATGCCGACCTGGGTGAATCGGCTGCCACGGCATGGCAATCGACGATGTTGATCAATCCGGCAGTCGGCCTGGGGCTGACGGGTATCGGCACGCCGGGCCTCAGGGCCTACAAGACGATCGAAGGTGTCCTCACCAGCAATATTCTGGCACTCGCCACGCTCAAAAAAAATGTCGAAATTGCCGATACGGGCTTTCGCAAGGCGCAGCTGGGCGCGGCACTGAAAACGCTGCAACTGGCTGCGGATACCCGTCGCGCATGGATTTCCGCCGTGGCGGCTTCCGAAAACGTCGGCCAGCTGGCGCAGGCGCAGACCGCTGCGGCCGCCGCTTCGGAACTTGCCACCAAACTCGGTGAGTCAGGCGCGATGAACAAGGAAGGCCAAGCCCGTGAGCAGGTGTTTTACGCCGAACTCACCGGCCAGATCGCCAAGGCAAGACTGGAAGCCCGTCTTGCCAGGGAGGAACTCACACGGCTGATGGGGCTGTGGGGATCAGATATCCAATACAGCATCCCCAACCGCCTGCCGTCACTTCCCAGGGTGCTGGCCCAGCGTGACACGATCGAGGCCGAGGCCTTGCAACGTCGGGTGGATCTGCAGATGGCCAAGCTCGATCTTGAAGCAACTGCCCGGTCGTTCAAGCTTACCGAGGCGACCCGCTATGTCACCGATCTCACACTGCGCTCGGGTTTCGAGACCGAGCGCGAACGGGATGAAGACCGCATAAAGAAAAGGACGACCGGCCGCGCCGAACTGGAGTTCGTCATTCCAATCTTCGATTCCGGTCAGGCCCGCATGCGGGAATCCGAACTCGCTTATATGCGCGCCGCAAACCTCCTGGCGGAAAGGGCGGTCAATGTCCGTTCGCAAGCCCGCTCGGCCTATCAGGCCTATCGCTCGAATTACGATATCGCCCGGCATTACCGCAACAGCGTCGTGCCGTTGCGCAACCGGATCGAGGAGGAATCGATGCGGACCTATAACGGCATGCTCACCAACACTTTCGAGCTGCTGGCCGACAGCCGCGAAAAAGTCAATTCCAACCTGCTCGCCATCGATGCCAAACGCGACTTCTGGCTCGCCGAAGCCGGACTCGCTCCCGCCATTTACGGCGGCGGTGCGGGTGCGGCTGGCGGAGAGACCGAGGTTGCCGCCGCATCCGGCGGCGGCGGTGGCGGACATTGAGAAAGGAAAAGACCATGTTCAATAGAAGACAACTTCTGGGCGTCAGCGCCGCAATGGTCTCCTCGGCGGCCTGGGCGAAAACTTCCAACAGCAGCCTGCCGGAAGCGGCATTGATGGAAACGGCGGCAACACAGGCACCGGTGAAGCCAACCACAGGCCCCGACTACAATCCGGTCGTCACCATCAACGGCTGGACCCTGCCCTTCCGGATGAACAATGGCGTCAAGGAATTCCACCTTGTCGCCGAGCCGGTGGAGCGCGAAATGGCCGAGGGCATGACCGCCCGCCTGTGGGGCTATAACGGCCAGTCACCCGGCCCGACCATCGAGGCCGTCGAGGGCGACCGGGTGCGCATCTTTGTGACCAACAAGCTGCCGGAACATACGACGGTCCACTGGCACGGCATGATTCTGCCGTCGGGCATGGATGGTGTGGGCGGTCTGTCGCAGCCGCATATCCCCGTTGGCAAGACTTTCGTCTACGAGTTCGACCTCGTGAAATCAGGCACCTTCATGTACCACCCGCATTCTGACGAGATGGTGCAGATGGCGATGGGCATGATGGGCTTCTTCGTGATCCACCCGAAAGACCCGGCTTTCATGCCTGTGGACCGCGATTTCGTGTTCCTGCTCAACGCCTTCGATATCAATCCCGGCGCCTCCGTCCCCAAAATCATGACGATGACGGATTTCAATCTGTGGGCTTGGAACAGCCGGGTGTTCCCGGGCATCGATCCGCTGGTGGTTTCCAAGGATGATCGCGTACGTGTCCGGGTCGGCAACCTGACGATGACCAACCATCCGATCCATATGCACGGTTACGATTTCGAGGTGACCTGCACGGATGGCGGCTGGGTGCGGCCGGAGGCGCGCTGGCCTGAGGTCAGCATCGATATCCCCGTAGGCGCCATGCGGGCCTATGAATTCGACGCCAAATATGTCGGCGACTGGGCGATCCATTGCCACAAGTCGCACCACACGATGAATGCCATGGGACATGACGTCCCGACCTTCATCGGCGTCGACAAAAAAACCGTCACCGAAAAGATCCGCAAGATCCGGCCGGACTATATGCCGATGGGCACCGCCGGCATGGCCGACATGGGCGCGATGGAAATGGAAATCCCTGAGAACACTGTCCCCATGATGACTGGATGGGGACCGCATGGCCCGATTGAGATGGGCGGCATGTTCTCCGTGGTGAAGGTTCGCGAAGGCATCTCCGCGGGCGATTACACCGATCCCGGCTGGTACGAAAACCCGCCCGGAACCCAGGCCTGGGAATGGACCGGCGAATTGCCGGATACGCAAAAAAACTCCGACCCCAAAACGCAGATCACGCCGAAACCGATGAAACACGGCTGATCGTGCAGATCACACCCCCCACCAGAACCAAGGAAACCATAAAATGACCAGACTGAAACTTGCACTGCTTCTCACCGCTCTCGCCACGCCCGCTTTTGCAGGCGGCACCCACTCCGGCGGCGACAACGTAATGGCGATCGGCGAACCGGGCGACAAATCCAAGGTGACCCAGACCATTCAGGTAACGATGAAGGAAACGCCTGACGGCAAGATGATGTTCACCCCCGCCAAGTTCGAATTCAAGAAGGGCAAGACCGTGCGTTTTGCCGTGAAGAATGTCGGCGAACTGGACCATGAATTCATCCTCGACGAACAGAAGGCCAATCTGGAGCACAAGGCCGTCATGGCAAAGGCTCCCGAGATGGAACACGACAATCCGAACGCCATCAGCCTCGCGCCGGGCGAAAGCGGCGAAATCGTCTGGAAATTCACCAATGACGGCATGTTCGAATTCGCCTGCCTGAAACCCGGGCATTACGAAGCCGGCATGCGCGGCGATCTCAAAGTTTCAGCAAAGTAACCCACTTAACAAGGATCACGACCATGAAAACCATCGTTAACATCACCCTCGCCGCAGCACTTCTGCTCGCCGCTCCCTTCAGCGCCTTCGCCCAGGAATTTACCAAGGGTACGGTGAAAAAAGTGGATGTTGCCGCCAAGAAGGTCACCATTACCCATGAAGACCTGAAAAACCTCGATATGCCTGGTATGACCATGGTGTTCCGCGTGAAGGACGACGCCATCCTCGCCAAGCTCAAGGAAGGCGCGAATATCGAATTCATCGCCGAACGTGCCGATGGCAAGCTTGTCGTCGCCCAGGTGAAATAAGACCGCAAAAAGCCGTTCGGAAAAAAGGAAGGGCAGCGGTTACTCGTTGCCCTCCCACCGTTGGCGGCCAAAAACCAGGTAGCTGAGCGCGGCAAGCAGCCAGACGCCAATGCCCGCATAAACCATCACCAGCCCAAAACCATCTGCCAGCGCCCGATGAACAAGCCTCTCTGAAACCTCTTGAGGCAGGGCGCTTACCGTTCCGGCCGCAATCTTTTCCGCAAGCGATTGCAGGGCCTTCATTTCCGTGCCCACAGGCAGATTTGCCCGCAACGAAGCCCGGACGCCCTCCACCAGAATGAAGCCCATGATGGGGATGTTGATGGCAAGCGAGATCATGCGGGCGCTCATGTCGATGCCGGACGCCATGCCGGAGCGGGCGGGGGAAACCGCGCCCGTGGTGGTGTTGGTGACCGGCGTATTGGTCAGGCCGAGCCCGATGCCGGCAAGAATGCAGCCGGGCAGCATGGTGAGCCAGCTGGCATTTTCGATGCCGCTGCCGAATTTCATCAGCATGAAACCGAGGCCGATGGTGAACAACCCGGCCGGAATGACGAGGCGCGGCTGATAACGCAACGACAGGCGCTCTGCAAGCGGCGGCATAACCAGCGCCGGCAGCGTATAGGCAAGCAGGCCGAGGCCGGCGGTGACGCTGTCATAACCGAGACCGGCCTGAAACCAGATCGGCAGATAGATCATGAACGGCCAGAAGCTGATATTCATCGCCGCCGAACCGATGATCGCGCCGGAAAAAGGCCGGATGCGGAACACGGAGAAATCGAACATCGGCCTCTGCGTGCGCTTTTCAGCAATCACGAAGGCAACGAAGCTCGCGACCGAGATACCGAGGATAAGAAGCGCCATCGGGCTCGCAAAACCGAGCTCGGGCCCCTGCGTGATGAAAAAGGCAAGGCAAAAGACGGCGACCGAAAGTGTGGCCATGCCGGCAAGATCAAGGCGGGCCGCCTCCGGATCGCGCGATTCTCCCACGCCACCAGCGGCAAGCAGCCACGTCACGATGCCGAGCACCACATGAACGAGAAACACCCATTCCCAGCTCCACAGCGCGACAATGGCGCCGCCGATGATCGGGCCAAAACCCAGCCCCACGCCAGAGACGATGCCCCACCAGCCGAACGCCATGCCACGCTCCCGGGCCGTGCGGAACTGGTGCGACAGGATGGCGATCTGGCACACCAGCATCGCCCCGCCGCTCAATCCCTGAAGGAAGCGGGCGCCGATCAGCACGGAAACATTCTGCGTCATTCCGCAGGCAAGGGAAGAAAGCGCGAAAGCGACAATGCTGGCAATAAAGACGCGTTTGCGGCCGAAGCGGTCGGCCAGCGCGCCGGTTGCCATCAGCACCATGGTCACGCCGATCGTATAGGCGTTCATGATCCACTGAAGCTGGCGGAAATCCGCCTGCAGCACCTCTTCGAGCGTGGGCAGGATTGCCGGAACACTGGAAATTTCCAGTCCGAACATCAGGGCGGAGAGACAAACGGCAGCAAGCGCCATAGCGCTTCTGCTGCCCGCTTGTTCGGTAACAGCAAGGGTCATTCTTCAGCCTTTCGTGGGTGGAGGCGCAACAGGCGCCATCCGCTCAATAAACCAAAGGCAAACTAGTCAAGGCTTGACCATAACGGAATTGGATGATTGATTATTTCAGAGACAACAAATTGGAATGACCGAGATGAGCACGCTGGATGTGGAAGCCGTCGAGGCCTTCGTCACTATCGCTGATCTGCAGAGCTTCACCCGCGCCGCCGAAACGCTGGGCACCACCCAGGGCGCCATCAGCGTCAAGCTCAAACGGCTGGAAGACAGGCTTGGTCAGCGGCTGCTCGAAAGAACACCGCGTTCGGTGCGCCTGTCCGCCCAGGGGGCGGTGTTTCTCGCACCCGCCCGCGAATTTCTCGCGGCTCACGATCGTGCACTGGCAGGCCTTTCCTCGCCGCGCCGCCGTTTCGGCCTCGGCATTGCCGCGCATGTGGCGGGGCCAGAGGTGCCGACGCTTCTCGCGCGGCTCAACGACCACGACCCCGGCCTTACGATTGAAGTCCGGATGGACCATTCCCGCTCCCTGCTCGATGCCTTTGACCGTGGTGAAATCGATGCGGCCATCATCAGGCGCGAGGACGACCGCCGCGACGGCGAGGTGCTCGGACCGGAGCATTTCGGCTGGTACGCAACCCCACAATTCGAACATCGTCAGGGCGAACCTCTCAGGCTGGCAGCACTTTCACCCGCCTGTGGTGTGCGCAACATCGCCACCCATGCCCTGGATGCGGCGGCGATTGCCTGGACGGAGGTATTTCTCGGCGGCACATCGTCGATGGTGACCGCAGCCGTCTCGGCCGGGCTTGCGATCTCCGCCTTTTCCTGCCGTCTTGCGCCGCCAGGGACAGTCGAGGTCAGCCAGCGTTTTGGCCTGCCGCCTCTGCCCTCCAGCGAAATCATCATGTTTTCGACCCTGACCGACAGCAGGTCCCGCGAAGCGTTGCGTACACTTGCCGCCGCCTTTCGCGAGCATAGGCCGGGACCAATTTCGCCTGATATCGGCTAAGCGGCGAGCGTGAATTCTTCCGGCTTCAACTTTCCGCTCCGCAGGAGATGTTGCAGGGCATAGGAAACTGAAAGTGCATCACCGAGCGCATCGTGGCCCTGCAAAGGCGGATGCTCCACGCCGTAATAGTCGGCCAGACTGTTGCTGGGCGTTTTCGCCAGGTCCTCGACCGGCATACCCGCCGCAAGCAGGAGCCTGACGGCATTGTCGAAGCGACAGGCGGGCATAGGCGGCTGGATACCCGCGACATAAGTGCTGATCGCCATCATATTCAACTCGTCCTTGCCCCATGACCAGCATTGGGCACCTTCGGAGAAGCTGTCGAAACTCGAGAGGGCATCCTGCAAAGGAACGCCTTCCGCCTCGATATTCTCCTCGGTGATCCCCGTCAGCCTGGTGAAGAACGGATCAATCGCATATCGCCTGCCATGACGGTCGACCGGAGAGATAAGGACCTTACAGGTCTCCAGAAGCGGAAATCCGCCCTCAAGCCCGAGCTTGACCGCACCGATCTGCGCGATGACGGGATCGGGATCATGGGCCGCACACCAGAATCTGCGTTGCGACCCCTCCAGGCAGAGGAACTCGCAGTCGAATATGATTGCCTTTTTCATCGATGGCTCTCCCGCCAAGAAAACAGGTCAGCCGGAACCGGAAGTGGCGACCCCATGTCAGATTCAATAGCAGTCCCACATCATCGAGTGTGGCGGGCTTCGTTTCAATTGCAAATTAAACGCTATCTGCTTGTCGACAATTCCCGGCGGAAAACTTAGCATCGGATGGAAATGACACAGCCGATGTCTCTGTCGGCCCATTCGCCGCAGTGGAGTATTCATGTCCCTTCCCCAGAAAATCGGTTTCATTGGAACGGGTGCCATCACCGATGCGATGGTGCGCGGCCTGCTTGCCAAGCCCGCCGCCGTACCGCATGTCATGGTGTCCCAGCGCAGTGCGGATATCTCGGCCAGACTTGCCGCCGATTTTCCGCAGGTGATCATCTCCGGTGACAATCAGATGATCGTTGATGGCTGCGATACCGTCATGCTGGCAATCCGTCCGCAGATCGCCGAAGAGGTCATCCGGCCTCTGCGGTTCCGGGACGGACAGAAGGTCATCAGCGTCGTGGCTGCAACCAGCCGCGACGCGCTCCTGGACTGGATCGGCGCGGATGTACGTCTCGCCCAAGCGATCCCGCTGCCCTTCGTCGCCCGGCGCAAGGGTGTCACGGCCATCTATCCCGCCGATACGGATACCGCGGCGATCTTCAACGTGCTCGGCAATGCGGTGGAATGCACAACGAAAGCGGAATACAACCTTCTGGCCGCCGCCAGCGCGCTGATGGCCACCTATTTCGGCATCATGCAAACGACGACGGAGTGGCTGACGGAGAACGGCCTGCCGGAAGACAAGGCGCGGGCCTATGTCACGCCCCTCTTTGCCGGTCTCTCCGAAGTGGCCCTGCTGTCAGGCGGCAAGACTGATTTCACCGAGATGAGCCGCGAATTCGCCACCAAGGGCGGCCTCAACGAGCAGGTCATGCAGGACTTCGACAGAAATGGCGGTTCCAATGCGCTGAAAGAGGCATTGAGCCGGGTGATGGAGCGGATCGCGCAATAACCGGCGGGCTTTAAAAAAACGAGAACGAAAAAGGGGCCTTTCGGCCCCTTTCTGTTTATGCTTTTCCTGGACGATTGATCGTGAGGAAGTGGCGCACGACAGGCTTTTCCAGCCCGGAATGGTAAGCAAGCACCTTGCCCTGCAAATCCGCATCGGCATGGGAAACCCGCTTGTGCTGGCGCAGATGCTCGGCCCAGGATTCCACCATGAACCATTCCACGATCTTCTGCGGATCGGCGGAGTCTTCGGTGACACCCCAGCCATAGGCTCCATCGCGGCGGCGCTCCTGGGAGAGTTCGTCCAAGGCATGCAGGAAAGCCGAACGGTGATGCTTCTCGACAGTATATTCGATCAGGATCAGAACCGGGCCGCGATCATGGGCCACAGGCTCGGCAACGAGCGGTTCGGGCCAATGGTTGGACGGCACCATATCCGCATCACCCGCAGGCAGTTTCAGGCGATGCATGATGAGGCCGGCGATGAAGAGACCGGCTGCACCGATCAGCAGGGTGCCCGGCACACCCGCGGCTTCACCCACAGCACCCCAGCCAATGCTGCCCGCCGTCATCGCACCATTAAAGACGGTGAGATAAACCGCCAGACCACGACCCCGCACCCAGTTCGGCAAGATCGCCTGGGCTGCGCCATTGAGCGTCGTCAGTGCCGTGATCCAGGCGCCGCCGAGGAACAGCAGGATGATGATGGCAAGCCATTTCGGCGGTGCGAACGACAGCCCGGCCATGACGAGCGCGGTGACGATGGCGGCACCCAGAAGCAGGCCATCGGCATCAAAACGGGCACGCAGCTTCGGCATGACCAGCGCACCGGCGATCGCACCGGCCCCGACGGCGCCGAGCAGGATACCGTAGAAACTCGCATCTCCACCCAGCAATTGCCGGGCGACCAGAGGCAACAGCGCCCAGACGGCACTGGCGAAAGCAAAGAAGATCGCGGCCCGCAGCAGGACGACATGCAGTGGCCGGCTGGCGCGGGTGTAACGAAGGCCGGCCCGGAATGCACCGAAGAAATTCTCCTGAAGTGCATCATTGGCGTTCTTCGCCCGTGGCCACCACAGAAGAGCGGCGATGACAAAGAAATAGCTCGCGACATCGGCACCATAGGTAAAGGCAGCACCGAAGGCCGCAAGCAGGATGCCGCCGACAGCGGGGCCGATGGAACGGGCGATGTTGATGCCGAGCGAATTCAGCGCCACGGCGCTCTTGATGTCCTCGCGCTTCACCAGTTCCGGCACGATGGCCTGCCAGGTCGGCCCCATCAGTGCCGCACCGATGCCGCCAAGGAAGGTGAGGCCGATCAGGGCGCTGACGGACAACATGCCGGTATGGGCGAGAACCATGAGGGTGACGCTGACCGAGGCCAGCAGCAGCTGGACTGCGATCAGGAATTTGCGGCGGTCGAGAATATCGGTCAGCACGCCGGCCGGGATCGCCAGAAGAAAGATCGGCAGGGTTCCGGCCGCCTGAACCAACGCGACCGCCGCCGGCGAGGCCGAAAGATCGGTCATCAACCATGAACTGGCGACATCACGCATGAAGCTGCCGGTATTGCCGAGAACCGTCGCGGCCCAGAGGACGGCGAAAACCGGCTGCGCAAGAGGAGCAAAGCTGCTCGCGGAGGATTTTGCGGCACTCATTTGCCTGTTCCTTTCGTGAGATCGATTGCAGCGACGATAACAAAGGCGCCGGCCAGACCGAGATGTTCGAAGAAGGCATTGGTGGCCATCATGCGGTCCATGCCGGGTGCCATTTCCCAGAACCGGAGAGCGATGAAGGTCGCAAGAAGCGTGAAGCCCGAAAGCGCCAGAGCACCCACCCAGCGCAGGACGCCCGTTACCACCATGGCGGAGGCGGTAAGTTCAAAAATAATGACAAAAACGGCAAATGCCGCCGCCGGCTGCAGGCCAAAATGGTTCATCTCGGCAATCGCGCCGGGAAAATCAAAGATCTTGGTGAGCGGCCCCTGAATATACGCCGAACAAAGCGCCAGAAGAGCCACGGTTCGTGTAAGGGGCGCGGCGACGATTTGAGCAAGAAACCCGCGAAGGCGAAGGGTCGAAGATGGATCAGTCATTTAATGCTCCTGCGATCTGGCCGTCGATATGTGCGGCGCTGCGTTCATCTGATGGAGCGATATTGGCGCAAAGGATTGCCGCCAACAATTGCACTAATAGTTTCGATATAATTGCATAATTTGCAATATTCTTTTTGTTGCCGTCCGAGGTTTGCAGGCTACGGGCGGCGGCATGCGTCGCCCGTAGCATTCTCTTGTCGATCAGGTTCAGACTGCCCAGCAGGAGCAGCCCAATGCGCCGAAGAAGCCCTTCAGATCGGCAATCGGCAGTTTCGATGTCCAGGCACCGGCATGGTCGTGACCATGCACACCGCAATCACTGGCGCAACCGCAGGAGGTGATGGCGGCGCGTCTCAGCGAGTTCTTTCCGGCACCCTGCGGCTCGCCCCAGGCGGCATAACCGCCGAAGGTGCGGACCGGCGACCAGTCGGGCATGGCGGGCGGAATATTGCTCTCGTCGAGCACCCTGAAGTCGCCGGCGCCATAAACGATCTTGCCGCCCACCATGGTCAGTTCCGAGGTGAGGAAGGATATTTCATCTTCCGCGCAGGAGAAATAATCCTTGTCCGGCACGACGAGATCGGCGAACTGCCCTTTCTCGATGCGGCCCTTCTTGCCTTCCTCGTTGGAAAACCAGGTGACCTTTTCCGTCCACATGCGCAGCGCCGTTTCACGGTCGAGGCAATTGGCGCGCGGATAGAGTTGCATGCCGCCGACTGTCTTGCCGGTCACCATCCAGAACAGCGACACCCACGGATTATAGGAGGCAACGCGCGTTGCATCCGTGCCCGCCGAGACGTTCACGCCCTTTTCCAGCATCCGCGCAATCGGCGGTGTGGCTTCCGCCACGCCCTGGCCATAACGTTCGACGAAATATTCGCCCTGATAGGCCATGCGATGCTGGGTCGCGATGCCACCACCAAGGGCGGCGATGCGATCGATCGAGCGATCGGAGATCGTTTCGGCATGGTCGAAGAACCAGTTCAGCCCTTCGAGCGGGATATCGCGGTTGACCTTTTCGAAAACGTCCAGCGCCCGGGAGATGGTCTCGTCATAGGTGGCGTGCAGGCGCCACGGCCAGCGATTTTCCGCCAGAATCCGGACGACATCTTCGAGTTCGCCTTCCATCTCCGGTGGCATATCCGGCCGCGGCTGACGGAAATCCTCGAAATCGGCGGCGGAAAAGACCAGCATTTCGCCCGCACCATTATGCCGGAAATAATCGTTGCCCTGCTTGTATTTGACCGATGACGTCCAGTTGAGGAAGTCCTCCTTTTCCTGCTTCGGCTTCTGCGTGAAGAGGTTGTAGGCCAGCCTAACCGTCATCTGGTTCTCATCCGACAGCTTCTGGATCACCTCGTAATCGTCAGGATAATTCTGGAAACCGCCACCGGCGTCGATCACGCCGGTCACACCCAGCCGGTTCAGCTCCCGCATGAAGTGGCGGGTGGAATTGACCTGATAGTCGAGCGGCAGTTTCGGCCCCTTGGCAAGCGTCGAATAGAGAATGCCGGCATTCGGCTTGGCGAGCAGCAGACCCGTGGGATTGCCGTGGGCATCGCGGGTAATCTCGCCGCCAGGCGGGTTCGGCGTATCCTTGGTATAGCCAACGGCGCGCAGGGCTGCACCGTTCAACAGCGCCCGGTCGTAGAGATGCAGAAGGAAGACCGGCGTATCCGGCGCCACCGCATTGATTTCCTCGATGGTCGGCAGACGCTTTTCAACGAATTGATGCTCGGTGAAACCACCAACGACGCGCACCCATTGCGGGGCCGGCGTGATTGCCACCTGGCGCCTCAGCATATCCATGGCATCGGCAAGCGAGCGAACGCCGTCCCAGCGCAGTTCCATGTTGAAGTTCAGGCCGCCACGAATGACGTGTGTGTGGTTGTCGATCAGGCCGGGCAGCACGCGCTTGCCCTTGAGGTCGATGATCTTCGTTTCCGACCCGGCAAGGGCCATGACCTCGGCATCGCTTCCCACTTCAACAAACAGACCATCCTTGATGGCGACTGCCGTTGCATTCGGATTGCCGCGATCAAGTGTCGTGACGCGGCCATTGTGAAGGATGGTATCTGGATGCATGGACGAAGCTCCGCTCTTGATGGGATCAGCGGCCTTAGCCGGTGAAAACAGATTCGGAAAGGCGAGACTGGATGCCGCGCCGAGGAAAGTGCGTCGTGTCGGCATCAGCTTTTCTCCCGGTTGGTCGGCTGCTGCGTCTGCGCGAGAGCCGTTTCAGAACCACCCTTGGGCATATGGCCGAACATGTGCGGCTTGATCTGGTTGAACCACGAAACGGCGGCCGGTTCCCTGTCGATGATCGTCCTTGCGAAGGGGATGATCTGTTCTCCGACCAAGATGCCCAGCAGACCGACAAGCGCAATCACGGGCGGCGCGGGCGAGCGCACGTTAAGCAGGCTGTAGACGATGCCGACCAGCAGGCCGGCGCCAAGCGACAGAAGATAGACTTTCATGGAAACCTCCTTTGGATGGATAAAGCCGCGCCGGCCGGGATATTAATCCCGCCGGCGCGGCATGGTTGGAAGCTTATTTCGCGGGGTTCGGGCCGATGCGCTTGCCGTGCTTGACGCGCTCTGCACCGCCGTGGACATGGGTAACGGCATAATCGATGCCCATGCCGTAGGCGCCGGAATGTTCCTTCACCAGCGAGGTGACGGCGTCATAAGTTTCCTTGCGGGCCCAGTCGCGCTGCCATTCCAGCAGCACCTGCTGCCAGGTGACGGGAATGACACCCGCCTGCACCATGCGGTCCATGGCATATTTGTGCGCGTCGAGAGAAGTGCCGCCGGAGGCGTCCGCCACCATGTATATCTCGTAATCCGCGACATCATGCAGCGCCGAGAGTGCGAAGGTGGTGTTGCACACTTCCGTCCACAGACCGGAGACGACGATCTTCCTTCGGCCGGTGGCGGCATTTTTCGCCAGGGCATCGCGGACATTCTGGTCATCCCAGGAATTCATCGAGGTACGTTCGAGAATATCGTTTTCCGGGAAGACCGCGAGCAGCTCCGGGAAGGTGTTGCCGGAGAAGCTTTCCGTTTCGACCGTGGTGATGGTTGTCGGGATGTTGAAGATCTTTGCCGCCTTGGCGAGGCCGACGACATTGTTCTTCAGGGTCTGGCGGTCGATCGACTGCACACCGAAAGCCATCTGCGGCTGCTGGTCGATGAAGATCAACTGGCTGTTTGCGGGCGTGAGGACTTCAAGCTTCGACATGGTGGTTCTCCGTTCAGGTGGTGATTGCCGGTCTACGGCGGTGAAATTGACAAGGCTTCGCTGACCGGCTGTCCGTCAGGGGCAGCCGTCTTGAGAAGGCGGAATGGTATGGTCAGTCGATACGGATCAGCGATCCGCCTATGCGGCGAGCGACACCAGGTTCGCCTCGATCTGGTTGCGGAAAGGCTCGTAGCGGCTGGGCAGCTTCAGCGCTTCGCCCAGATGAGCCGTATCCTCGTCGCGGTCGAAACCGGGCTCGTTGGTTGCGATCTCGAACAGGATTCCGCCCGGCGTCCGGAAATAGATCGCCCAGAAATAATCGCGATCGATGACGGGAGTGACCTGATAACCCGTATCCATCAGGGCCTTGCGCACTTCCAGCTGCTTTTCGCGGTTTTCAACCGCAAAGGCGATATGGTGGACCGAACCTGCTCCCTGACGGGCAAAGGGCGTATTCGGCAGGGTCGCAAGATCGATCGTATCGGCCCCGTTGCCGCCGGGAATGACATAACGCGTCACATTGCCCTCGGCATCGGCCCGCTCATATCCCATGAAGCGAAGAAGTTCTTCGGTGGCAGTCGTATCATTCAGGTTGAAGCGTGCGCCGGAGAATCCGCGTATGGCGTTCTCTTCGGAAATGCCCTCAGCCTGCCAGGCGGCGCGTCCATCATTTGCCGTTTCGATCAGGGCCAGGCCATCGCCATCCGGACCGGTGAAGCGCAGGCGATTGGCGCCGAAGGCCGTGTCGGCCTGAATGCCGGCGGCGCCCTTTGCAATCAGCCGGTCTTTCCAGAAGCCCATGGCACCCTTCGGGATGGAGAACTGGGTCTCACCCACCTCACCCACGCCGGGGCGGCCCGCCATCATGTGGTCGAAAGGAAAATAGGTCATGACCGTGCCGGGCGTTCCCGTTTCATCACCATAATAAAGGTGATAAACGCTGGGTTCGTCGAAGTTGACGGTCTTCTTCACCCGGCGCAGGCCGAGCGTATCGGTGAAAAAGCTGTTGTTCTGCCGCGCATCCGACGCCATCGAGGTAACGTGGTGCAGGCCCTTGATATCCTTGATCATCATCGGGCGCCTTTCGTGGTCGCTGTATTTGTTTCGATGGACAAAGATGTAACCCGCTTGATCACGTCGCGGAATTGCAATATTTCTCTCGAATGAATTGCGATTTTTGAAATAATGCGATGAACGATCATAAAGCTCTCAAAATCTTTCTGATGGCGGCCGAGAAGCGCAATTTCGCGCAGGTCGCCCGCGAACTCAGCATGACGGCCGCCGGCGTCACGCGCGCTATTGCCGCGCTCGAATGTGATCTCGGTGTGCAACTATTCGTCCGCACCACCCGGCAGGTATCGCTGACCACGGATGGCGCCGTCTTCGCCGCGCAGATACAGCCCGCAGTCGAGGCGCTGGAGAATGCCCGGCGCGATGTCCGCAACGCCCACAAGGCCGATGAGGGCCGGCTCAGGATCAGCGCGCCGACATGGCTCGGCAAGACGGTGCTGCCGCCGATCCTGTCGGGTTTCCGGGAATTGTATCCGAAAATGTGTTTCGAGATTTCCCTGTCGGACGGCCTGGTCAATATTGTCGATGACGACTACGATCTGGCGATCCGCATTTCGTCGGCCCCGTCAGACAAATTCACCATCTGGCGCAAGATCAGGGCTGTGCCAAGAATCCTGGTGGCGGCACCGGGCAGCCGGTTCACACAGATGAAACATCCAAGCGACCTCACCCCTGATGATTGCCTTGCCTATAGCGGTGAAAGCCGGCGGGAGAACTGGATCCTCTCGGACGGCGGATCGAGCATCACCATAACGGCCGGTCGCGCCTTCAGCGCCAATAATGGCGAGGTTCTGGCTGATATGGCAGCCGATGGCGCAGGTGTGGCCATGCTGCCGGGATTTCATATCGCCGAACATATCCGCAGCGGCCGGCTGGTCCATATTCTGCCGGGCTGGGCCCCACCGGAACTCTGGCTGACGCTCTATTATCCGCCCTATCAGACGCTGCCGCCGCGCATCGCCACCTTCTCGAAATTCTTCGAAGAACAGTTGACGGCCCATATGGTGGCGCTCGACTAGAGCCGGCACATTCCAGCATGACGACGCGCGGAAGGGCGGCGGTTATAAGAGCGATCTGACTGCAATAGCGGGAAGGCTCTTTCGACGCCCGTTTGCGGAATGTCGTCATCAGCGTATGGCTGAATTAGCCTATTCGTCGCATCTGCCCGACTGAAGCATTGTCATGGCCTAAAAACAGCTTCCGATTTTAAAAAAACCTAATACCAGCGTAGAGAATCAAGAAAAAAACGATTTTTCAACCGCGGCGGGCAAACGTTACATAAGCTCATCAGCCCCTACCAAGCATCGTTATTCAGTTTAGGGCGAGACCGACAACCAGAACCCGATACTCCTGCCATCCCGAAGTCATGCTACCTATACGATAGCGAACGCATTTGGCTTCTGGCAGTGAAAGATGGCCAAACCGACACTTGTCCGCTTTATTTTATACTTCACTAGAATCTAAAATATGCATCTACCAAGAATAGATGGTGACACTCTAAATATTAACTCGGCTTTAAATGTTCGCCTGATATGACACGCACGTCGTGAGCTTCTTAAGCGGCAAGAAATTATTAGCGGCATTCGCACAAGCTAGCGTGGAAAATCCGGGTCCGATCTCCGGCTCGAATTGCATGAAGCGTTTCCAGCGCAGGTTCACATGAGCCATGTTCTCCACAATTTCGCTTTATTTGCGGATGCCGGGTTCCTGTCATCATGGGCAGTGTCTGGCAGCAGATAGGCGTGACCATCCGCCATTCGGTAAAGGACACGTTCATGACTTCGATCCTCTCTTCATTGTCTGCTGTGCAGATTTCCAAGCTTTCCACGTCGACGATCGCCGGCCTGACGTCGGAAGACGTAAATGCTCTTGATAGCACCAAGATCAAGGCTCTCTCTTCGTCTCAGATCGCCTCGTTGAGCACGGATAACCTTGCTCTTTTCAGCTCCGAAGACCTCCGCGCCATTTCGGTAACGGCGGTCAAGGGCCTGACGCTCACCCAGATGGCGAAACTGAGCTCCGCCCAGGTCAGCAGCCTGTCTTCGTCCCAGGTCACGGCACTTTATGCCAGCCAGATCGACGCCATGTCGACCGACCAGATCAAGGCGCTCAACTCCTCTCAGGTCGCAGGGCTCAGCTCCGCCCAGGTCGCAACGCTGAGCAGCGACGAACTCGCTCTCTTCACCACCGACGAGATCAAGTCGATCAGCGCCAATGCCATCGCAGGTCTTTCCGCGGCGGCTATCGCCGGTCTCAGCACCGACAATGCAGCCGCACTGACGAAGTCCCAGATCGCCGCCATGTCTTCCACGCAGTTCAACGCGCTCACGTCGGGCAGCCTTGCAACCTTCTCGGCGGACGAAGTCAAGGCGATCAGCAACAAGATCCTCGCTGGCCTCGATGTCACCAAACTCAGCACCGGCAACATCGCAGCCCTCAGCAAGGCACAGGTTTCGGCGCTGTCGACGACACAGTTCGCTGCCATGTCGACCGACCAGATCAAGGCCCTCACCTCCGATCAGGTCGCCGGTCTCAGCTCCGCGCAGGTTGCGACGCTCAGCAGCGACGAACTGGCTCTCTTCACCACCGACGAGATCAAGGCGATCGGCGCCAACGCCGTTGCCGGCCTGTCTGCCGCAGCCTTGGCGGCGCTTACCACCGACAACGCTGCAGCACTGACGAAGACCCAGATCGCGGGTCTGTCTTCGACACAGCTGAATGCACTGACCTCCACCAACCTTGCAACCTTCTCTGCAGATGAGATCAAGGCCATCAGCACCAAGGCGCTGGCCGGTCTCGATGTTACCAAGCTCAGCACCGGCAACATCGCCGCGCTGACCAAAACCCAGGCCGCATCGCTGTCCTCAACACAGTTCGCAGCCATGTCGACCGACCAGATCAAGGCCCTCACATCCGAGCAGGTCGCCGGTCTCAGCTCCGCGCAGGTTGCGACGCTCAGCAGCGACGAACTCGCTCTCTTCTCCACCGATGAAATCAGCGCCTTCAGCGCCAATGCGGTCGCTGGCCTTTCCACAGCAGCCCTGGCTGCCCTCACCACCGGCAATGCAACCGCACTGACGAAGACGCAGATCGCTGGTCTGTCTTCGACACAGCTCAATGCCCTGACATCAGGCAGCATCGCCACTTTCTCCGCCGATGAAGTCAAGGCCATCAGCACCAAGGCACTGGCCGGCCTCGATGTGACCAAGCTCAGCACCGGCAACGTCGCAGCCCTCAGCAAGGCACAGGTTTCGGCGCTGTCGACGACACAGTTCGCTGCCATGTCGACCGACCAGATCAAGGCCCTCACCTCCGATCAGGTCGCCGGTCTCAGCTCCGCGCAGGTTGCGACGCTCAGCAGCGACGAACTGGCTCTCTTCACCACCGACGAGATCAAGGCGATCGGCGCCAACGCCGTTGCCGGCCTGTCTGCCGCAGCCCTGGCGGCGCTTACCACCGACAATGCATCCGCACTGACGAAGACCCAGATCGCGGGCATGTCGTCCACGCAGATCAATGCCCTGACCTCCGCAAACCTTGCCACCTTCTCTGCAGACGAGATCAAGGCGATCACCACCAAGGCTCTCGGCGGTCTCGATGTCACCAAGCTCAGCACCGGCAACATCGCCGCGCTGACCAAAGCGCAGGTTACATCGCTTTCCTCGACGCAGTTTGCAGCCCTGTCGACCGACCAGATCAAGGCTCTCAACTCCGAGCAGGTTTCGGGCCTCAACTCTGCCCAGGTTGCGACACTGAGCAGCGACGAACTGGCTCTCTTCGCCACCGACGAAATCAAGTCGATCGCCGCCAACGCCGTTGCAGGTCTGTCTGCTGCGGCTCTGGCGGCGCTTACCACCGACAATGCATCCGCACTGACGAAGACGCAGATTGCTGGTCTCTCATCCACGCAGCTCAACGCCCTCACCTCCGCAAATCTCGCTACCTTCACGGCAGACGAGATCAAGGCGGTCACCACCAAGGCGCTGGCCGGTCTGGATGTCACCAAGCTCAGCACCGGCAACGTCGCCGCACTCAGCAAGGCACAGGTTTCGGCGCTGTCGACGACACAGTTCGCTGCCATGTCGACCGACCAGATCAAGGCTCTCACCTCCGACCAGGTTGCCGGCCTCACCTCCGCGCAGGTTGCGACTCTCAGCAGCGACGAACTGGCTCTCTTCTCCACCGATGAGATCAAGGCGATCGGCGCTACTGCCGTCTCCGGTCTGTCTGCTGCGGCTCTGGCGGCGCTTACCACCGACAACGCATCCGCGCTGACGAAGACCCAGATTGCCGGCATGTCTTCGACGCAGCTCAACGCCTTCAACTCCGCGAACCTCGCCACCTTCACGGCGGACGAAGTCAAGGCGATCACCGCCAAGGCTCTCGGCGGACTTGATGCCACCAAGCTCAGCACCGGCAACATCGCCGCACTCAGCAAGGCACAGGCGGCAGCATTGTCCACGACGCAGTTCGCAGCGCTCTCGACAGACCAGATCAAGGCCCTCACATCCGAGCAGGTCGCAGGTCTGAACTCTGCTCAGGTCGCGACGCTCGACAGCACCGAGCTTGCCCTGTTCTCGACAGACGAAATCAAGGCCATTGGCGCCAACGCCATTGCCGGTCTTTCCACTGCGGCCATTGGCGGCCTCAGCAGCGCGCAGGCTGGAGCACTTTCGGCCCAGCAGATGAAGTTCATGAACGATGCCCAGGTCGAGGCGGTCATCAAAGCCTACAAGACAGTATAAGGCTTAAGAACCCAGACAACACACGACGCGGCCAAAAGCCGCGTCGTGGTACGTTTGAAATAACCTTACAGAATTTTTCAATAGTATATCTTTTCAGCGAAATACGCGATAGTTTTATTTACCCATAAACCGCAATAAATACCTTAGCGATTGGCGATTATTACATCGTATTTTCTTTCCGATACTTTATGCGTTAGGGGATCGGCAATTTTATTAGATCAACCCTTCAATCGTCATGAGAACGGCGGGATGAAACATCCCCATCCGCAGAACATGTGAGCAAGCATCGCTTCGCATGACTGCGCCAGCGCCTCGGAAACCGCCGTTTAACTAGAGGGTCATTTCACCTCTCCGGGCCAGGGGACGATCCGGGCAAGCAATCCGGCTTTAAACACATCCAGCCACAGGCAAGTTATCTGCGATAGCTAAAGACGGCCCATCAACAGGCTGTTTTATCTTCGACCCTTTGTCGCCTTGCCGCAGGATGTCATGACCGCCAACCACGTCTCTCCTTCAAACGACGCCGCCGCTCCCAGCGCCCTTGATCTCGCGCGGAACCAACGGTTGAGCCTCATGGATCTGCTGAGCGTATCAGAGGCGCTCAATGCCGCCGGCCAGCAGGCCGCTGCGGCAGAGCTTTACAAGACCTGGGTCGCATTCAACGACAATAACCCGACGATCCATCTCGCCTATTTCAACTATGCCGTCATGCTCAACCAGCTGGGCGATCGCGCAGGTGCGGTACAGGCGTTCCGGGCGTGTCTGAAGGCCAATCCGGAATTTGCTCCCGGCCACATCAATCTCGGCCGCGCGCTTGAAGATGCCGGGCTGATCGGCCACGCGGTGGAGCAATGGTCGCATTATGCCGAGGTGACGAAAAATGTCGACGCCGAGACGATCGGCCATCGGCACATGACCCTGCAGAACATGGGCCGGGTTCTCGAAGGCGCCGGCAAGCTCGAAGAGGCCGAGACCGCTTTGCTGCAGGCATTTGAACTGCGGCCGGAACTGCCGGAAGCCGGCCAGCACTGGGCATCGTTGCGACAGCGCCAATGCAAGTGGCCGATCCTCGCCCCTTCGAACCACATTCCCCCGCGCAAGATGCTCGATGCGATGTCGTCGCTGACGCTCAGCTGTTACGCCGACGACCCGATGTTCCAGCTGGCCAAGGCTTATCGCCTCAGCAAAACGCTGATCGGCGCGCGTCCAGACCTCAGCCGTTTTCCGCGAAGGTCACCGAAGCAGAAATCCGGCACCGGTCAGCGTCTGCGCGTCGGTTACCTCTCATCGGATCTTCGAGATCACGCCGTCGGCTTCGCCCTTTGCGAAGTTCTGGAACTGCATGACAAGGACAGCCTCGAGGTCTTCGCCTATTATTGCGGCAATGTCCGCGGCACCGACAGCACGCAGGAGCGCATCAAGGCCGCAGTCCATTGCTGGCGGGATATTCACGGTGTGGACGATGCCACCGCCGCATCACAGATCATCGCCGACGAGATCGATATATTGATCGACGTGAATGGCTACACCAAGGACGCGCGCGCAAAAATCTTCGCCTATCGTCCAGCACCTGTCATCGTCAGCTTCTGCGGTTACCCCGGATCGATGGGCAGCCCGTTCCATCAATATCTGATCTCTGACGGCTACATGATCCCGCCGGAGAACGAAATCTATTATTCCGAGAAGGTGCTGCGCATCGCCTGCGACCAGCCGCTCGACCGAAAGCGGCCCGTCGCCGCCCGGCCGAGCCGGGCCGACGTCGGACTGCCGGAGGATGCCTTCGTTTATGCCAGCTTCAACGGCATGCAGAAGATCACCGAAAACTGCTTCGCACGATGGATGACCATCCTGTCGGAGACGCCCGGCAGCCTGCTATGGCTGCTGACGGGTGATGACGACGTCAATCAACGCTTGCGAGATCTTGCGGAAAAAAGCGGCGTTGCGTCCGAGCGGCTCGTCTTCGCGCCGAAGGCCCAGAACCCGCAGCATATTGCCCGCATCGGTCTTGCCGATCTGTTTCTCGATACATTCCCCTATGGCGCACATTCCACGGCATCGGATGCGATAACCTCAGGCCTGCCCGTCCTCACCATGTCCGGCAAGACCTTCGCCGCACGCTTCTGCGGCAGCATTGTCACCGCAGCGGGCGTGCCGGAAATGATCTGCTCTTCACCGGAAGATTATGTCGCCCGTGCCATCGGTTTCGAGCGAGACCGCCAAAGCCTTCTGGAGGTCAGGGAATCGATCGCCCGGCAGCGCGAGACGAGCGTCCTGCGGGATATCCCTGCGCTCGCACGGCGTCTGGAAGAACTCTTCTGGCAAATGCAGGGCGAATGCGAGCGCGGCGAGACCCCGGTGCCCGATCTCAGCAATCTCGATATTTATTATGAAGCGGGTGCTGAAGCGCTGCTGGAAAACATCGAGTTCGAGGACGAACAGAGCTACCGCGAGCGCTACCTGAAGAAGCTGAGGCAATGGCACGATTACGCGCCGATCCCTTATGACCGCCGCCTCTGGCAGAACCCGGACAATTGAGCGCCGCATCAAACGGCACCGGCCAGGACAAATGCCATGCGGCACCTCCCGGCAAATCTTGACCGCCCGCGGGGCGATGGATGAACAGGACTGACTTACCAATGATCGCGGACGAAAGAATTGTCATTGTGGGCGCCGGGCTTTCCGGCGCGGTCATTGGCCGAGAGCTTGCACTGGCGGGCCATCTGGTCGACATCATCGATGCCCGTGATCACATTGCCGGCAATTGCCATACCGAACGCGACGGCGAAACCGGCGTCATGGTGCATGTTTACGGTCCGCATATTTTCCATACCGACGACCGGGAAGTCTGGGACTACGTGAACAGCTTCCAGACCTTCATGCCCTACAAGAACCGCGTCAAAACGACGAGCAGCGAGCAGGTCTACTCCCTTCCCGTCAATCTGCACACGATCAACCAGTTCTTCGGCAAGAATTTCCGGCCCGACGAAGCGCGGACCTTCATCGAGGACAAGGCCGACAAATCGATCACCGATCCGCAAACCTTCGAGGAGCAGGCGCTGCGCTTCGTCGGCCGCGATCTCTATGAAGCCTTCTTCAAGGGATATACCGAAAAGCAATGGGGCTGCTCGCCGACGGAACTGCCGGCCTCCATCCTGAAACGCCTGCCCGTGCGCTTCAATTACGACGACAATTACTTCTTCCACAAATATCAGGGCATGCCGGAAAGCGGTTATACTGACATGATCGAGCGCATCCTCGATCACCCCAATATTGCGGTAAAACTCGGCACGCGCTTTGACCGCGCCGAAGCGCCGGCCACCGGACACGTCTTTTACTCCGGTCCGCTCGATGGCTATTTCGATTTCGAATTCGGCCGCTTGGCGTACCGGACGCTCGACTTCGAACGGTTCACCTATGACGGCGACTATCAGGGCTGCGCGGTGATGAATTACGGCGACGTGTCGGTACCCTTTACCCGTATCACCGAACACAAGCATTTTTCGCCATGGGAAGACCATGCCGGCTCCGTCTGCTACCGGGAGTTCTCCCGCGAATGCGGCCCGCAGGACATTCCCTATTATCCGATCCGGCTGGTCGAGGACAAAGAACAGCTCGCCGATTATGTGGCCCGGGCCGAACGGGAGGCATCGGTCACCTTTGTCGGACGGCTCGGGACCTACCGTTATCTCGACATGGATGCGACCATCCGCGAAGCGCTCGACACTGCCCGCCTCTATCTCGCCAGGCGATCAGAGGGCGGTTCCATGCCGGCATTTCTGCATTCACCCGTCTGAGACTTATCGGCCGGCGAGCATGCCGGTGTCCTAGCCTCTGCTGTGCTGAACTCAATATTGCAAAGGGCGATCGGCCGAAGCGCAACTTAAGGTTCAGGCAAGCCCAATTGCGTACTCAACATCTGAAAAATGATGGACCTGAGTAACCGACGCTCTTCCGGGGGCTGGGGCTGGAAATCCATCTGTCGAGGCTTGGGCTTTAGGATTTTCCAGACATGACGTCGATCATTGCTTCCCTGAATGTCAATCAAATCAGATATCTCTCGACAGAGGCGGTCGCCGCCTGGACAACCGAGGACGTCGCGTCACTCTCCATAACCCAGATCAAGGCGCTCTCATCGGATCAGATCGCGGCATTGGATGTGGAGGATGTCAAAATCCTCAACTCTCAGCAGCTGAGCGCCATTTCACAGGGCGCCATTGTTGGTTTGACGCTGGACCAACTCAACATTCTCGATCAATACGCCATCAAAAGTCTGAGTGCGAGCCAGGTTTCCGCGCTGACGACCACCCAGTTTCATGCCCTGACGACGGACCAGGCAGAAGCCCTGACCTCTTCCCAGGTGCGCGTTCTCAGCTCCGCACAACTTGCGGCGCTGAGCGCAGAGGATATCGCAACCTTCTCGACCGCTGACATGGCGGCGATCACGGCCAAAGCCATGCCGGGCCTCGGCACGGAGGTGATCGCAGGACTTACCCCGGATCAGATCGCGGCGCTGAACATCAGCGCGATCGCAAGCCTGACGACCGAACAGATCGCGATCCTGAGCCCGCAGCAGGCGGAAGCCCTGACGCCGGCACAAGTGAGGGTGTTGAGCTCGCTTCAGCTCGCTGCCCTCGGCACAGACGATATCGCCACCTTCTCCGCGGCCGACATCGCCGCTATTACCGGCAAGGCCATAACCGGCCTGAGCACCGAGGCAATCGCGGAACTGACGGCGGATCGCATCGCGGCGCTCAATGCAAGCGCGATTGCCGGCCTGACGACCGAGCAGATCGAGGCCATGAGTACCGCTCAGATAGCCGCCTTGACGACAGCGCAGATCGCAGCACTCAAAACGACCCATATCGCGGCCTTGAGCACGAGCCAGGTCGAAGCCCTGTCACCGTTACAGGTACGGTCGCTGACTGCGTCGCAGCTCGCGGTCCTGAGCGCAGAGGACATCGCAACATTCTCCACCGCCGATATCGCCGCGATCACGGGCACAGCCATGCCCCGCCTGAGCACGGAGGCGATCGGTACTCTGACGCTGGATCAGATCGCCGCGCTGACGACAGCCCAGCTGAGCGCCCTCAGTTCGGCACAGTTCCAGGCCCTGAGCGCCGGTCAGGTCGAGGCCCTGTCGGCCACTCACATTGCGGCCCTGAGCACCGGCGTGATCGCTAGCCTGACAGCCGATCAGATCGAAGCCTTCAGCACCCGGCAGGTCGAGGCCCTCTCCGCGGCACAGGTGAAGCTGCTGAACTCGGCTCAAATTGCAGCCCTGAGCCCGGATGATATCGCGACATTTTCGACCGCCGATATTGCGGCGATTGCCGGCAAGGCAATATCAGGCCTGAGCACCGGCGCAATCGCCGCGCTGACCACCGCTCAGATCGCCGCCCTGACGACCGGTGCGATCGCCAGTCTGACAGACGACCAGATCGAAGCCCTGAGCACCAGTCAGGTCGCGGCCCTCTCCCCGACACAGGTGAAATCGCTGAGTTCAACACAACTCGCTGCCCTGAGCGTGGAGGATCTCGCGACCTTCTCGAGCGCTGATCTTGCCGCGATTACCGGTAAGGCCATGTCGGGCTTGAACACGGATGTCATTGCAGCACTGACCGCCGCTCAGATCGCCGCCTTCGGCGCTAGTGCGATCGCCGGCCTGACGTCCGATCAGGTAGAAGCCTTGAGCGGCAGCCAAGTCAGCCTTTTGTCCACCACGCAGATCAAGGCGTTGAGTTCAACGCAGGTCGCCGCCTTGGGTAGCGATGTCGCTGCCTTGTCCACCAGTCAGACCGCCGTATTGAGTGCGGCAAGCATCAAGGGCCTGACCCCGGAGCAGATTGCAATCCTGCGCCCCGATCAGTTTTCGGCTTTGACCACGGCCCAGATCGCGGCTCTCAGCTCGGGACAGATAACGGCGATGGGCGCCAGCAACATCGCATCGCTTTCCATGGCCCAGATCGCGGCCATAAGCACGTCAAGCATGACCGGACTTTCAACCGGCCAGATCGCCGCGCTCAGCACCGAGCAGATTTCCAGGCTGTCGAGCAGGCAGATGGCAATGTTGAGCTCGGCACAAATTGCGGCGCTTGGCACCGAGGCCGTAGCGGCTCTTTCGACAGCACAGATTTCCGGCCTGAGCGCCGCGGGTATTTCTGGGCTGAGCAAGCAGCAAGTGGCGACATTCAGCACCGCCCAGGTTGAAGCCCTGACGAGTGCGCAGATCCTCAACTTCAGTTCCATGCATATTGCCGAACTGGGGACGGAAGATCTGGCAAAATTCACCACCAAGGATATCGCTGCGATCAGTTCAAGTGCGATCGCGGGATTGTCGGCGGAGGCAATAGCCTCCCTGACGACCGCTCAGATTGCGGCTCTGAACACGCAAAGCATCAATGCGCTGAGCACCGCACAGATTGCGGCCTTGACGACCGCTCAGGTCGAGGCCTTGACCTCCAACCAGGTCAGTGCACTCACCTCGAAGCAAATCGCGGCCTTGAGCACGGACGACATCGCGACGTTCTCGACCAAGGACATTGCCGCAATCAGTTCGGATGCGATTGCAGGCCTCTCCGCGGAGACCATAGCGTCGCTCGCGACAGGCCAGATCGCCGCACTGAATGTGAGAAGCATCGCGTCGCTCAGCACCATGCAGATCGTGGCCCTGACAACGGCTCAGGTCGAGGCATTGACCACCGTTCAGGTCGGCGCGCTCAGTTCTACGCAGCTTGCTGTCCTGAGCACGGACGATATCGCAACCTTCTCGACGAGGGACATGGCCGCGCTCGGTTCAAGTGCGATCGCCGGCCTATCGAAGGACACCGTAGCGTCGCTGACGACAGCCCAGATCGGCGCGCTGAGCATGGCCGGCATCAGCGGGCTGAGCACGGGGCAGATTGCCGCATTGACGGGTGATCAACTCAACGTCCTCACCAATACCCAGATCGCCGCCCTCACCTCCAAGCAGGTTGCGGCATTTGACGTGAGCGACATCACGGCACTGTCGACAGGCCAGATCGCCGCCCTCAGCGCTGCGGGTGCGGCAGGTCTCACCACCGATCAGATCGCCGCCCTGAGTACCGATCAGGTCGGGGCGATGACCAGCGGCCAGATCGCGGCTCTCAGCGCAAAACAGATCGCCGCTCTCGGCACCGACGACATTGCGACTTTCTCGACCGGGGACATTGCCGCGCTGAGTTCGAATGCGGTTGCGGGCCTCTCAAGGGACGCCGTGGCATCGCTGACGACGGCGCAGATCGCCGCGCTGAGTTCGGCCGGCATCAGCGGGCTGAGCACGGGGCAGATCGCAGGCCTGACAAGCGAACAGGTCAACGTCCTCACCAATGCCCAGATCAGCGCCCTCACCTCCAAGCAGGTTGCGGCACTTGAGGTGACCGATATCGCCTCACTTTCAGCGGCACAGATAGCCTCCATCGCCGCCGCAGGCGTGGCGGGCCTCACCACGGATCAGATCGCCGCCTTGAGCATCAGCCAGGTCGAGGCCCTGACCAGTGCCCAGATCGCGGCCCTGAATTCGAAACAGATTGCGGCTCTCAGCGCCGACGATCTCGCTATCTTCACCACCGCGGAAATGGCCGCGATCGGTTCTGCTGCAATCTCCGGCCTGCCGGCATCGACCATCGCATCCCTGACGACGGCGCAGATCGCGGCCCTCGGCGCGGCGGCCGTATCGGGACTCACCACCGACCAGATCGCCGCCCTCAGCACCGGCCAGGTCGATGCCCTCACCAATGCGCAGATTGGCGCCCTCAACTCCAAACAAGTTACGGCACTCAGCGTTTCCGGCATCGGCTCGCTTTCATCAGCCCAGATCGCCGCTCTCAGCACAGCGGGCGTGGCGGGCCTCACCACGGATCAGATCGCGGCCTTGAGCACCAGTCAGGTCGAAGCCCTGACCAGCGTCCAGATCGCGGCCCTGAGTTCGAAACAGATTGCGGCCCTCGGTGCCGATGATCTTGATATCTTCACCACCGCCGAAATCGCCTCGATCGGCTCCAGTGCGGTCGCGGGCCTGTCGGCATCGACCATTGCATCCCTGACGACGGCGCAGATCGCGGCCCTCGGCACCGCGGCCGTATCCGGCCTTACCACCGACCAGATTGTAGCCCTCGGCACCGGTCAGTTGAACGGCCTCACCAGCGCACAAATCGGCGCCCTCACCTCCAGACAGGTTGCAGCCCTCAGCGCGACCGGCATTGCCGCGCTGACGAAAGGCCAGATCGCCGCTCTCGACGCCAAGGCTGTCGCGGGCCTTGGCAGCGTGCAGGCAGGCGCGCTGAGCGTCGAACAGGTCGAAGCCCTGTCCACCCGTCAGATTGCGGCGTTGACTTCGGATGCACTTCAGGGACTGTCTACCGACATGCTCGAGACCTTCTCGCCGGATGAACTCGCGGCGATTGGCGCGGGCGCGATAAAGGGGCTGTCCACGAACTTTATCGCCGCGCTTTCCACGGCAGAGGTTGCCGCCCTGAGTACCGCAGGCGTCTCCGGATTGACCAGCGAGCAGGTCGATGCCCTTGGAAAAGACAGGATCGAAGCCCTTTCAACCACTCAGATCGCCGCATTGAGCTCATCCGGGCTGGCCGGACTGACACTGGAAGATATGGGAACATTCTCCAGCGGCGAACTTGCTGCAATCAGTTCAACGGCCATCAGGGGCTTGTCCAACAGCGTCGTCGCTTCCCTGTCTTCAGAGTCGATCGCCGCTCTGACGACAGGCCAGGTGGCGTCGCTGAGCTACGGCCAGATCGCGGCAATGGATGCTGCACAAATCGGCGCATTGTCGACATCCCAGGTCAGCGCCCTCAGCGCAAGGCAGGCGGCCGCGCTGGGCGCAGACGACCTCACGACATTTTCCGCCGAACAGATCATCAGCTTGAGTTCAAGCGCGATCCCGGGATTGAGCACCAGCACACTCGCAGGCCTCACGACTTCCCAGGCCGCAGCCTTCACGCCCGGCCAGATCGCGGCCATGACATCGGCTCAGGTTACCGCGTTGAACAGCAGCAAGCCGGCAAACAGCTCCGTGCAGGAGATCGCTTCCTTCCTCTCGACCCCCGCGGCGACGTCTTCGGCGCAAGATAATACCGGCAATACCAACGGATCGGGCGGCACGTCGACCACGGCGCGGGACTCGTCCGACGCCGCCTCAGCCATCCTGTCTTATCTTGATGTCTGAGCGGTCCTTTTCCCAGATACGGCGGACGGGATTGTTCGCGAAACGCTAAAAAAGGAAACGGGCGTCACCGCAAGGGACGCCCGTCAATGCGACCAACTTTGAGAACGATCAGCGTCCGTGCTGTTTGCGCCATGCGGCAAAGGCGACCTGATGCTCTTCCTTGGTGCAGGGGTAAAGGCCGATGATCGTCTGGCCGGCCTTGACCTGTTCCACCACGAAATCTTCGTAAGCCGTCATTTCCACCGCTTCCGTCGCCACTTCATCGGCAATGCCGGCGGGGATGACGATGACGCAATCCGCATCGCCGACGATGATGTCCCCGGGGAAAACCGGCGCGTCGCCGCAGCCGATCGGGCCGTTGATCTCGATCGCCTCGTGTTTGGTGAGGTTGGTGGGGCTGGAAGGCCGGGTGTGGTAGGCCGGAATATCCAGTTCGGCAATGGTGGCCGCATCCCGGAAACCGCCATCGGAAACGATGCCCGCACCACCGCGAACCATCAGGCGCGTGACTAGAATATCGCCTGCCGAGGCGGCGGAGGGGTCCTTGCGGCTGTCCATGACAAGCACATGGCCGGGCGGGCAGGTTTCGATGGCGACGCGTTGCGGATGGGCGGGATTGCGGAATTCCACCAGCTGGTTGCGATCCTCGCGGGCCGGCATGTAACGCAGGGTAAAGGCCGGGCCAACCATATTCTTGCCCTTGTAACCCAGCGGGCGCACGCCCTGGATGACCTGGTTGCGCAGGCCGCGCTTGTAAAGCGCCGTCGCCAGCGTGGCGACGGAAATCGTCAACAGTTTTTCGCGCGTTTCATTGTTCATGTCTGTCTCCCAATGGCCGGATAGATGCGTTTCAAGTTCTGTGAATGGGCTCATCGATAAAAATGCCGCCCTGATATTTCGCGATCGCGGCCTCCGGGTCGGGGCGCGACACATCGCGTTCGATTTCCGCCAGGTAGCGTGCGGCATTGTCGCGCCGCTGCCAGCCGAGAAAATCGACATGGGAATTGTCCCACCAACTGTCGTCATTGGCCGAAACACCCCAGATGACCGGGCATCCGAGTTTCGGTACACGGAATGTGGCCTCGATCAGCGAGACGAAGTCGCCGTGGCTGAGCCAGGTGGACAACATCCGCCAGTTGGAGGGTTTTTCTTCGCAGGAGCCGATGCGGACAATCGCCGTCTCCTGGCCGAATTTGGAATGGTAGAGGCTCGCCATCGCCTCGCCGAAAATCTTCGAGACGCCATAAAGACCGTCCGGCAGAAAGGGCGTCTCAGGGGCAAGCTGCTGACCCTGCGGATAATAACCGATCGTGTGGTTGCTGGAGGCGAACAGAATGCGCGGCATGCCGTTCAGCCGTGCCGCCTCATAGAGATTGTATACCCCACGCAGATTGGCGGCCTCTATAGGATCGAAGGCTCTCTCGACGGAGACACCGCCGAGATGGACGATGCCGTCGCAACCCTTGACGAGATCGTGCACCGCCTGCTCGTCTTCGAGCGCGCAGGAAACGAGCTCCTCGTGAGCTGCCGGCGTACCGAGGTCAACAACGTCGGAAAGGCGGATGATCTCGGCGACATGGCCAAGCCGTGCCCGCAGCATGCTGCCCAGCTTGCCGCCGGCACCGGTGATGAGCAATCGCTTCAACATGTCGCGTCCTTAGAAAATATCGGGCTCGCCGGCGGTGCGGCCGAAATCCGTCTGCAGGAAGTCGAAGTCGCAGCCTTGATCGGCCTGGGTGACGTGCTTGGAGAAAAGATAACCGTAACCGCGTTCATACCGTGGTGCCGGCGCCTGCCAGGCAGCCCGGCGACGAGCGATTTCCTCTTCGCTGACCAGCATGTCGAGGCGACGCTGCGGCAGGTCGAGGCGCACGATATCGCCGGTTTTCAGAAGCGCCAGCGGGCCGCCGACGAAGCTTTCCGGGGCAACGTGCAGCACGCAGGCACCGTAGGACGTGCCGGACATGCGGGCATCGGAAATACGAAGCATATCGCGATGACCCTTTTTGATCAGCGCCTTTGGGATAGGCAACATGCCCCATTCCGGAAAGCCCGGACCGCCGAGCGGACCGGCATTACGCAGCACCAGCACATGGTCGGGCGTTACATCGAGATTCTCATCGTCAATGGCGGCTTTCATCTCGGGGTAGCTGTCAAACACCAGCGCCGGGCCCTGATGCACATGCAGTTTTGGATCGCAGGCCGCTGGCTTGATGACGGCGCCGTCAGGGCAGAGATTGCCACGCAGCACCGCAAGCGATCCTTCCGCATAAACAGGATTATCGAGCGAGCGGATGACGTCGTCATTATAGACCTTCGCACCTTCGAGATTTTCGCCCATGCTGCGGCCGGTCACGGTCATTACGGAACAGTCGAGACGACTTTCCAGCTGCTTCATCAGCGCCCTCAGACCGCCGGCGTAAAAGAAGTCCTGCATCAGATAGTCCTTGCCGGAGGGGCGGACATTGGCGATGAGCGGCGTAACGCGGCCAAGTTCGTCCAGTTCATCCAGCGTCATCGGTATACCGGCGCGGCGCGCCATGGCGATGAGGTGGACGACGGCATTGGTGGAACAACCCGTCGCCATCGCGACGATGGCCGCGTTGCGGAAAGCTGCCGCCGTCAGGATATGGTCCGGTGTCAGATCTTCCGAAACCATCTCGACAATGCGGCGGCCACAGGCTGCGGACATGCGCTGATGTTCGGAATCCACCGCCGGAATTGAAGAGGCGCCGGGCAGCGTGATGCCAAGTGCGTCGGCAATGGCCGTCATGGTCGAGGCCGTGCCCATTGTCATGCAGACACCGGCAGAGCGGGCGATGCCGCCCTGCACGCCACGCCATTCCTCGTCCGTGACATTGCCCGCGCGGCGCTCATCCCAATATTTCCAGGCGTCCGAACCCGAGCCCAGAACCTTGCCGGCATAATTTCCGCTCAGCATCGGGCCGGCGGGCAGATAGATCATCGGCACACCGGCTGAGATCGCACCCATGACGAGGCCCGGCGTCGTCTTGTCGCAACCGCCCATCAGCACCACGCCGTCAAGCGGATGCGAGCGGATCATTTCCTCCGTCTCCATCGCCAGCATGTTGCGGTAAAGCATCGATGTCGGCTTGGTGAAGCTCTCGTCCACCGAGAGCGACGGCATTTCGACCGGGAAACCACCCGCCTGCAACACGCCGCGTTTCACATCCTTCACCCGTTCAGGGAAGTGCGAATGACAGGTGTTAAGCTCCGACCAGGTGTTGAGGATACCGATGACGGGTTTGCCGACAAAATCCTCCTCCGCATAACCAAGCTGCATCATGCGCGAGCGGTGGCCGAAGCTACGCAGGTCGTCAGGTGCGAACCAGCGGTCGGAGCGGAGTTTTTTATCGGTCATGTCAATGGTCCTGCGTTGCGGGTTGCGCCTGAGGCTGTCAGTCCTGCCGGAGCGTCAGCCCGCTCGTCGTATCGAAAAGATGGATGTGTTCCAGCGGCGCCGACAGGCGGATGACTTCGTCCGCCGATGTCGAGGTCTGGCCGGAAAGATGCAGCGTCACCCGGGTGCCATCTCCCAGAGTGCCGTAAAGATAGGATTCACCGCCCAGCTGTTCGGCGGTGCGCACCGACATGGTCAGTGCACCTTCGCCACCCGCCTGCACATGGTTTGGACGGATGCCGAGCGTCACTTTCTGACCGGGCTTATAGGCAAAACCGGTCTGCGGCAGGGGGATCAGTTCGCCGGTGGCGATCTTCAGGGACGGCGTTGCATCCGACGTTACTTCGCCGGCAAAGAAGTTCATCTTCGGCGAGCCGATAAAGCCGGCCACGAAGAGATTGGCCGGGCGGTTATAGAGATCGAGCGGCACACCGAACTGTTCGAGCTTGCCGGCACGCAGAACGGCGATCTTGTCAGCCATGGTCATGGCCTCCACCTGATCATGCGTCACATAGATCATGGTATTGCCGAGCCGCCGGTGCAGGCTGGAAATCTCGCCGCGCATATCGACGCGCAGCTCCGCATCAAGGTTGGAAAGCGGCTCGTCAAAGAGGAATACGCGCGGCTCGCGCACCACGGCCCGGCCGATGGCGACGCGCTGGCGCTGACCACCCGACAGGTCCTTCGGGCGACGCTCCAGCAGTTGGTCGATCTGCAGCATCTTGGCGACCTGGGTGACCTTCTCGGCGATGTCCTTCTTGGGGGTGCCGATATTCTCAAGTCCGAAGGAGAGGTTTTCGCGCACGGTCATATGCGGGTAAAGGGCATAGGACTGGAACACCATAGCAAGGCCGCGGTCCGCGGCCGGCACCGTGTTGACCACGTCGCCGCCGATGACGATATCGCCGCCGCTCAGTTCCTCGAGGCCCGAGATCATCCGTAGCAGGGTCGACTTGCCGCAACCGGAAGGGCCGACGAAGACGCAGAATTCGCCGTGCTTGATATCGAGATCGACACCCTTGATCACATCGAGGGCACCATATGTCTTTTTGACCTGACGAAGCTGAATACTTGCCATTGTCGTATTTCCTCCCTGAGGATTATTTGCCGCCAGTCGATGCAATGCCGGTGGCGATGTATTTTTGCAGGAACATGAAGACCAGCGCGATCGGGGCGAGTGTCAGCACCGTCATGGCCAGAAGGTTGCTCCATTCCGTCGTCATCTCCCCCTGGAAGGAATTGAGCGCCAGCTGCAGGGTGAAGTTGTCGTTGCGGGTCAGCACGATCAGTGGCCAGAGGAAATCGTTCCAGCGCCACATGATCGCGAGGATCGCCAGAACAGCAAGCGCCGGGGCCGAGAGCGGCAGGATGATCCGCCAGTAAATCTTCCACTCGCTGGCCTTGTCCATGCGTGCCGCATCGAGGATTTCATCCGGGATCGTCAGCATATATTGCCGGAGCAGGAAGACGCCGGTCGGTGTCGCAGCGCCCGGAATGATGACGCCCCAGAGACTGTTGATCAGACCGAGCTGGCTGGTGATGAGAAACAGCGGCACGAGCACCACGGTCTGCGGGATCATCAATGTGCCGACGACCAGCGCCAGTACCACACCCCTGCCCTTGAACTCGTATTTCGAGAGCGCGAAGGCCGCCATGGAATTGACGATCAGCATGATGAGGGTGGAGGTCACCGTGATGAAGGTCGAGTTCCAGAAATAAAGCGGGAAATTGAAACGCTGGAAAAGCTCGGTGTAGTTTTCCGTCGCAAGCGCCACTTTTTCGGCCGGCTTCAGCTCGTTGAACTGCATTTTCAGCACTTCCGCCGGCTTGGCGGGATCGACCACCTGGGCCACGAGGCCGATGCGTCTGATCATGCCGAACGTGCGACCGTCCTTGTCGACATAGGCCGGCAGCGGCGCCGCCTGCCCATCCACAACAACGGTTTCCTGGCTATAGGGCAAAAGGCGCGGCGGGAAGCGCTGGAGATCGGCTTCCGTCTTGAACGAAGAGAGCACGAGCCAGACGACGGGACCGAACATCATCAGCACGGCCACGCCAAGATAGGCGTAGGACAGCCAGTCGGTCCAGTGCAGCTTGCCGTTGCGGCCGCGGGTACGGGTCAGAAATGCGCCAATCCTAGCCATCGACCTTGCTCCTGTTTGCCCGGAATTGCAGGGCGGTCAGCACCACGAGCACCACGGCGAGCAGCAGCGAAGCGGCAGCCGCAAGGCCGAAATTGCGGGGCGTCCCGGCAAAGCCGGTCTGATAGATGAACTGAATAATGAAGGTGGTCGCCGAACCCGGGCCGCCACCCGTGAAGGCAAAGACTTCATCGAAGGTCTGCACGCCCTTGATGAGCGACAGGACGAGAACGACAAGCATGGTGGGTGCGAGCAGCGGCAGGGTGATGCGCCGGAAGATACGCCACGGGCTTGCCTTGTCGAGCTGCGCCGCCTCATAGACATCACGCGGGATCGCCTGCAGGCCGGCGAGAAGAATGAGCGTGTAGAAGCCCATATGCGCCCAGACCGACAGGAAGACGGACCAGCCGAAGGCAAGATTGGCTTCAAGCAGCCAGTCCACCGAACCGAGGCCGAGCCCCTCCATCGCCGCGTTGAGAACGCCGAAGCGCTGGAGAATCCATTTCCAGATCAGCGCGACCACAACGGGCGAGAGCAGAACCGGGAAGAAGAATACCGCGCGGAAAAAGCCGCGCGCCCGGATATCGCGGTTGAGCACGACGGCCGTGATCAGCGAAAAGCCGACCATGAAACCCACCTGCAGCACAACGAAGAACAGCGTGTTCCAGACAGAGCGCCAGAACAGGTCGCGCTGACAGGAATTGGGATCGAGGTAATTCTGACAGGAGAGAAGGACCGAAAAGTTTTCGCCGCCCACGGAAGGGCGCTCAGAAAGCAAGATGTGTTCGCTGCCGGTCACGGAATAGGCCATGTTCAGCGCGATCGGCAGAAAGGCGAAGACCGCGAACAGGATCAGGTTGGGCGTCAGAAACACCCAGGCGATGCGCCGGTGGCCGAGAACCTTCTGCAGGAAGGCAAAGGGCAATTCGACGATGCCCATGACGGGCGCAAGAAATTTATACATGAGGGTCCTCCTTCGATCCGGCGCGGCGCGGCATGCGCCACGCCGGAAGGCGATGGATCACTTCGCCTGTTTCAACGCTTCCTCAAGGTCCGTCTTCGCGCGGGCCATGGCTTCATCAACGGTGCTTTCACCGACGATGGCCTGCGTGATGCGCTGGACGGAGATGTTGAACATGGCGCGGTTGTTCTTGTAGCCCTGATAGGCATAGGCAATCGGGCTGAGGCTGGGGATCTGGTCGAGCCAGGCATTCATGGCCTTCTGCGTCGCAGGCGTTGCGCCGGTATAGGTCACGCCCTTGTCGGCCACGGACTTGTTGGCCGGAACGTTGCGGGTGCGAACCGTAAAGTCGAGATAGTTCTCGTCCTGCGCCATGAAGTTCAGGATATCGGCAACGATCTTCGGGTTCTTGGTCTGCTTGAAGCCGACGATGCCGGTACCACCAGGCATGCCGGTGCAGGCGGCGCCACCACAAGGCTGCGGCACGACTTCCCAGTCAAAGGCATCGCCCACCTGACTGTCGAAACGCGCGGTCTGCCAGCTGCCGGAATAATAATAGACCAGCTGGCCGTTGATGAATTCCTGCGCGGCGTCACGGTAGGTATTGCCGCCCTGACCGGCCCAGACGTCACGCGCCATGGTGCCGTCCTTGTTCCACTCCACGAACTTCTTCACGAACGTCGTGAAGCCTTCATCGACCAGGATGGGCTTGCCGTCGGCATCGAAAATCTTCGCGCCATAAGAGATGGCCGGGCCGGCAATGCGGTGACCGGAGCGGTCGATTGCCATCGGATAAGGCGTGCCGGTCGCCTTGGCGACGGCATTGGCAGCTTTTGCCCAATCGTCCAGCGTCGCATCCTTGCCGGGGACGGCCACATTGGCCTGATCGAACAGGGTGCGGTTGATGAAGGCACCGGTGATGGTGAGCTGGGTATGCATGCCGTAGATACCCTTGTCGTCAGGGCCGCTGCGGTACCATTTCAGCACGTTCGAGAAATTGTCTTCCCAATATTTCGCGTCCACATAGGGCGTGAGATCGAGATAATAGCGGTTGAGACCACCAAGGTCGGTCACCGTCGCGAAATCCGGGCCGCTGCCGCCGGCGAGCTGAACGGGCAGGCCTTCCAGCAGCGCCTTATAGGGCACAACGTCGGTGACAATCTTGACGTCCGGATGCTGCTTTTCGTAACGCGCGAGAATGTCCTTGAGGATTTCGCAGCCGTTTCCGTCATAAGCGCAGGTAAAGCGCACTTCCTGGGCCGCCTGAGCGACGCCTGCAAAGGACGCCGCGCCCAGGGCGAGCGCCAATGCCATGCTGTATTTTCTGGTCATCTGGTTTCCTCCCGTTAGATGATTATGCGTTGGCGGATGCGCGCGGAGCCCAGCCCTTGATCCACTCGCCTTCGGCAGCGTCGGACAGGCGAACCGGCTTTCCTTCCCGGACCGAGCGATAGATGGCGGTGACGAGTTCGATCGATTGCAAACCGTCATTAACAGTCACTTCCTTGCCGCCACATCCTTCCATCGCGTCGGCAATGGCTTCGACAAAACCGGCGAAGCCGTTTTCGCCATCAGCCACTGTTGCCAGAACGGCGTCGATCTGATCCTGCGTCGTCGGTGCACGGGCGATGAAACGCCATGTGTCTTCAGCCGGGCGATAGGGCAAGGTGCCGCTTTCGGCGGTGAAACCTTCAAAGCAGAAACGCAGGCGCGACGTGTCTTCGGCCGCGCCGAGTGTAACAGAACTCGTCGCCAGGGCACCGCTTTTCATGCGGAAGCTGAGGGCTGCGCAGTCTTCGGTTTCGATCGTATTGACGCGCGTGTCGGCCATGGCGAACACTTCATCGACCGGACCAAGAACGTGGCAGAGAAGATCATGGGCGTGGATGGCGTGGCCGAGGATCGCGCCGCCGCACTCACCCTTCCACGTACCGCGCCATGGAATGTCGTAATAGCTGGCGCCACGGTTCCAGTGGACTTCCGAGCTCGCGACGAAGGCCTTGCCGGCAAGGCCGGCGTCGATCAGCGCGCGCAGCTGCCGCATGGCCTGTCCGAAACGGTACTGGAAGACCGGAAACACACTGCGCCCGGTCTTCTTGACGGAGTCGATCAGCGCATTTGCCTCTTCCAGCGAGCGGACGAGCGGCTTTTCGCAAACCACGTCCTTGCCCGCCGCATGCGCCTTCAGCGTCACCGGGAAATGCAGGTGCGGCGGCAGGCAGACGTCAATGAGCTGGATGCTCTCATCTGCCAGAACCTCGTCGAGATCGGTGGTCAGGCGGATGGAGGTATCATCGCCGGCAACAGAGCGGGCGCGCTCCAGGTCGAGATCGCAGATCGCCTTGACGACGAAGCGCTTCGGCAGGGCCCGATAACCGGTCAGATGCTGGGCGCCGATGCCGGCGCCAATGATGGCTACACCGATCATTTCGATGCTCCCTCAGCCTTGGCCTGTGCCTGCAGCGATAGATCGCAAACCTTGAAGACGTGTTCCTGCGTCATCGCCGTTTCCGTGCGGTTACGGATGTCGTCGCACACGAGACCGAAATAGGGCAGGCCTGCACCGGAAGCATCGATATATTCGCAGCGATCGCCATTCACGAGAACGAGGCGGTCCGTGCCTTCGCTATTGCCGACATCGACGTATTTACGCAGTTCGATGTAACCCTCGGTGCCGAGGATGGTCAGGCGGCCGTCACCCCAGGTCGGCAGCGCATCCGGCGTATACCAATCGACGCGGATATAGCCGTGGCCCTTGTCGCCGCGCAGCACGACTTCGCCGAAATCCTGCAGGCCCGGATCGCCAGGGTTGGCATAGTTGGCAACGGTGGCGGACACGATCTCGACCTCGGTCGAACCCGTAAAGAACATGAACTGATCGATCTGGTGGCTGGCGATATCGGTGAGGATGCCGCCGTAAGCTTCGCGCTCGAAGAACCAAGTCGGACGGATCTGGCGGTTCAGGCGATGCGGGCCGAGACCGACGGTCTGGATGACGCGGCCGATGGCGCCCTGCGCGACGAGTTCAGCCGCCTTGGTCACGCTTGGAACTTCAAACCGCTCGGAGAAATCGACGGTCCAGATGCGCTTTGTCTTCGCCACGGTCTGGCGAAGACGATCCAGCTGTTCGAAGGTGGTGCAGCCGGGCTTGTCGGACATGACGTCCTTGCCGGCTTCCATGGCGGCAATCGCGAGATCGGCACGCTTGGACGGAATATCGGCGATGACAACGAGATCGATGCTGCCATCTGCCAGCAGCGCCTCTTTCGATGCTGCGCGCGGCACATCCGGGAAGCGCTTGACGAAGCCTTCCACGACATCGGGCTCGCCTTCTGTCCACCAGCCGCCAAATTCCGCGCCGGCATCCAGCAGGTTCTGGGCCATGCCGAAAATATGCCGATGCTCAATACCCAGAGCGACGAACTTGATTGCTTTAGTCATCCTGCAGTTCCACTTCCTTGCCGGTGTCGGCCGAGTTGATGATCGCGTCGATCAATCTGTGAGACAAAAGAGCCGCTTCGCCGGTGACGACCGGCGGGCGTCCTGAAGAGATGGCGTCTGCGAAATCATCGAAGACGCCCTGATGCCATTCATGCGTGAAAGCCATAGGGTCGGCGCCGCCGCCCGTGCCGGCGGCCGCGCCGCCAAAAGTCTCCTGCCGGCCATCGCGCCAGTCGAGATGCAACAGACCCGAAGCGAGCCGCAGGCTGGCATTGTCGAAGTGGAGCAGGATCGATTCAGCCGCACCGGGAAAACTTGCCGTGCTCGCCACCAGAGAACCGACGGCGCCATTCTTGAAGCGCAGGCCGGCAGAAACATAATCTTCGGTTTCCATGCGATGGAAACGCGTCGTCGCCGCCATGGCCTGAACGCGGGCGACAGGACCCGTCAGACTCAATGCGAGATCGATGGTATGGATGGCCTGGGAGATCAGAACACCGCCGCCGTCGCGTGCCAAAGTGCCGCGGCCGGGTTCGTCGTAATAGGACTGGGCGCGCCACCACGGCACGGAAATTTCGCAAAGACCCAGTGCTCCGAGCGTTCCGCCGTCGACCAGTTCACGGGCTTTTTGCGATGCCGCCCGCATGCGATGCTGGAAGATGATGCCGAGCGTAACGCCCGCGTCGCGACAGAGGGCGACGAGACCATCGGCTTCTTCAGTGTTACGGGCGACGGGCTTTTCCATCAGAATGTGTTTGCCGGCTTTCGCGAGCCGTCCGACGATATCGATGCGGGCATTTGGCGGCGTCGCGATGATAGCGAAATCGACATCCGCATCGCGCGCTGCATCTTCAATCGAAGAATAAACCGCAACTTCATATCCGGCGTGTTTCGACGCTTCGGCAGCCAATGCCTTGGCGCGCCCGGAACCGCCATCGACGATACCCTTCAGACGAATTTTTTCCGGACTTGCCGCACAGGCGAGCACATGCGTCTTCGCCACCATTCCGGCACCAACGATGACGCAGGTCTTGATATTTTGCATTTCGGGAGCCTCCTTCCCAATGCGCGATCAATTGCATACCGGTATGCCGGTTGTCAACAGACTTGTGTTCCGGTATACCGGTTATGAAAACGCTGGAGGGTATATGCCGAAAATTCCCGTAACAGGCGGCACCGTGCCGACGATGGAGCGACTGGATCTCAACCGTCCGGTGGTTGACCAGATCTATGCCGCGCTGAAATCCGCCATCCTTTCGCGGGAGTTTTTTCCCGGCCAGGCGGTCTCGGAAAACGAGATCGGGCAGTCCTTCAGTTCCAGCCGGACGCCGGTGCGCGAGGCGCTTAGCCGGCTGAGAGATGACGGCCTGATCGTCACCCTGCCAAGCCGCGGCACCTATGTTTCGAAATTATCGGAAAAGCACATCCGCAGTGCGCAGTTCATCCGCGAGGCGCTGGAGGTGGCTGCCGTTGGCAGGTTGTGCCAGATCGGCATTACGCCGGAAGCCGAACAGGAGATCGAACATGCCCTGAGCGGCCAGCGAGCGGCCATGCACAGGGGAGACCGGAAGGCCTTCCGGGTGCATGACGACCAGTTCCACAGCGCGCTTGCGGCCGCGACGGGGCTGGAAAGACTGGAGACCCTGCTGATCCGCGAAAAATCCGGACTGGACCGCCTGCGTGCACTCGCCATCACCGACGAAGCGCATATGGCACGGCTGCTTTCCGAACATGAGGCGGTGTACGGCGCGGTCAAGGCCGGGAACGAAACCCTCGCGGCCGAAGAACTACGCAAACACCTGAGACGCGTCCTCGGCATTCTCTCGCAGGTTTTCGAGAACCATCAGGACTACTTCGAATAAGGCTGCGGCATCATTTCAACGGTTCGAGCATCATGAATACGGCAAATCCCGAACAAGCCCTTGCCATGTCGCAGGCAAAACTTCTGTGCGACACGATGAGCACGCTTGCGGAATCCCCTGTTTGGGACGAAAGGCGTCAGGTGCTTTTCTGGTGCGATATCCTCGGCAAAACGGTGCGGTCCGCAGCGCTCGAGCCCGGCCAATATCGCGAATGGCCGTTTCCTCACACGGTGTCGAGCCTCGGGCTTTGTGAAAACGGCGATCTCGTCGTCGCCTGCGGCATGGATATCGTCATCCTCGATCCCGATAGCGGCAGGACACGTCTCCTCCACTCCATTCCGGCACCGGAGGGCATCCCCTGCCGGCTGAATGACGGCCGTATCGGCCCCGACGGCGCCTTCTGGGTAGGAACCATGCACAATGTTCCGCTCTCAGAGATGAAGCCTTACGGCGAACTCTGGCGGATCACCGCAACAAGCGCCAAGCGCATGCAGACGGGGCTGACATGCCCGAACGGTCTGGCTTTCTCCCCTGACGGTTCCATCATGTGGCAGAGCGATTCCGTGCAGAAATGGATACGCAGACGCAATTTCGACAGGGTAAACGGCCTGTTCGATGAGGGCGTGCTGGTGGCGCAGATGACGGAAGAAACGGGACGGCCCGATGGCGGCTGCCTCGACAGCAGCGGCACCTATTACAGTGCGGGCGTTTCTGCCGGCATGTTGAATGTCTTCGCAGAAGATGGCGGTAAACAAACCGCCGCGATAAAGATGCCCGTGCCGCACCCGACAATGTCCTGCTTCGGCGGACCCGATTTCAGCACTCTTTTCGTCACCTCGCACCGCCACAACATGTCGACAGAGCGGCTCGAACAGGCACCTTTCTCGGGCGGCGTGTGGATGATCCCGACACAGACAAAAGGATTTGCACCCTTCAGATTTGAAGGGTGACCCTGGCCGTCCAACCCGTGCCTGGTGGAGGTTCGGCGTATTTTGCCACGACGAGCGCGCGGTTCTCATCCGTCGGATAATTGTGGAACGTCCATTTGAAACCGCCGACGCCCGTCTATAGGTGATCTTCGGGTTGGAGGAAGCGGTGTTCTCCTTTTTGGATGTCTGCGAACGCGGCTTCCCACCGGCGAATATCGCAAGACACAGGCGGGTCCCACGGCAGCTGACGGAATTCGCTCCCTGGCATGGTGCTTGCCCGGTCCTGAACGTCATGCTCTCACCAGCAAGATCAGCCTCCTCGCCATTACCAGCCCTTGCGCAGACCGGTGGTGCGCGCGCCTCAAAAAAATATAACCTTTTCAGTGTGTTACGAATCCGTAGCGCGTAAATCCCATAAACAAAATTATTTCCTTATAACCATTGTATAACTAGATTATACAATTCCATTGACTCATCTCTTGAGCCGTGCGAACTTTTCATCGTTGGCATGAATGGATTGGGCCCGCGCAGTTTTCGGGCAGGAGGTTTCGATGAAGAGCGGCAAGGACGGCTTATACGACGATATCAAGCATCAGATTCTGACGATGGAACTCGATCCCGATCAGGATCTGGACGAAGTCAGCCTCGGCTTGCGCTATGGTCTCTCCCGCACACCCGTCCGGGAAATTTTCCGCCGGCTCGAAGGCGAAGGTTATATCGACATTCGGGCAAATCGCGGTGCGCGCGTTATTCCGATGAACCACCAGACGCTTCGGCACTTCTTTCTGGTCGCTCCGATGATCTACGCCGCGATCGGCCGCCTCGCCGTGCAGAACTTCCGGCCGAAACAGCTTGGCGAGCTGAAGTACACACAGGAGCGATTCCGCGCGGCAAGCATGTTGGGCGACGCTCCTTCCATGGTCGTGGAAAATAACCGTTTCCATGCCCTGATCGGAGACATGTCCGGAAATGTCTATCTGCAGGCGAGCCTTGGCCGCCTTCTGATCGATCACGCCCGCATCGGTCACACATTCTACCGACCACGCAATGACGACATGCGCCAGCGTCTGAACCTCGCCGTCGAACATCATGACGGCTTCATCGCCGCGATACAGTCGCACAACGAGGACGCCGTCGTCGATCTGGTCTTCGAACATTGGGAATTGTCGCGCGAGAACATGGAGATGTTCATCGCACCCCAGGGAATGAAGGCGGATGCTCTCGTCGAGGTGCCCGTCTCAGCGATGGAGAAATCGTCTTGAAATTCGAAGGTATATATACCCCGGCGATTACACCGCTCGGTCATGACGGAGAGATCGACCGCGACGCCTTCGCAGCTGTCCTCGAGTCGCTCATGGAAGCACGGGTGCACGGCATCATCATCGGTGGGTCGACGGGCGAATATTACGCGCAGACGGCCCAGGAGCGCTTCGATCTGGCAGCCTACGCCAGACAAGTGATCGGTACGCGGCTGCCGCTCGTCGTCGGAACCGGCGCCACCCGTACCGAAGATTCCATTGAATATGCCAAGGCGGCCAAGGAAATCGGCGCTGACGCCATTCTCGTTTCCTCTCCGCCCTACGCGCTGCCGACCGAGCGTGAAAACGCCGTCCACGCGCTTGCGGTTGATCGCGCGGCGAACCTTCCGATCATGCTGTACAACTACCCTGCTCGCATGGGTGTGGTGATGGGGGAGGAATATTTCTCCCGCGTCGGCAAATCGAAGAATGTCGTCGCCATCAAGGAAAGCTCTGGCGACATGGGCAATCTGCATCTCCTCGCCCGCAAGTTCCCGCAGATTGCGCTATCCTGCGGCTGGGACGACCAGGCGTTGGAATTCTTCGCCTGGGGCGCGAAAAGCTGGGTCTGCGCGGGCTCGAATTTCCTGCCGCGCGAGCATGTGGCACTCTACGAAGCCTGCGTCGTCGAAAAGAACTTCGACAAGGGACGCGCGATCATGACCGCAATGCTGCCGCTGATGGATTTTCTCGAATGCGGAAAATTCGTCCAATCCATCAAGCATGGATGCGAAATCATCGGGCTTCGGGCCGGATCTGTCCGGGCTCCTCTTCGCCCCCTCAATTCCGATGAAAAACGAACTCTCCAGACTGTCGTTACCACGTTGAAGCGAACAGTTGCCCAGATTGCGTCGGGAGCCAATCATGCATGAACCTTTGACCGCCGCCGAATACAAGGCGATTGCCTCAGACCTTCAGTTCCCGGCCAATGCATTCATTGACGGGGCTTTCCGGCCCGCCGGTTCCGGCAAGACCTTCAGAACGATCAATCCCGCCACCGGCGAAACGCTCGCCGATATTTCGGCCTGCGACGGGAGCGACGTGGACTATGCAGTCGGCAAAGCCAGGGCGGCATTCGACGACGGTCGCTGGCGCCTGCTGCCACCTGGCGAACGCAAGGCCATTTTGCTCACATTCGCAAAACGACTGGAGCAGCATCGCCACGAACTAGCCGTCATGGAAAGCCTGGACAGCGGCAAGCCGGTTTCCGAATGCCAGACCGTCGACATTCCTGACACGATCCACACCATCCGCTGGCATGCGGAGCTCATCGACAAGCTGTATGACAATACCGCACCGGTGGGATCGAACGCCCTTGCACTCGTGGTGCGCGAGCCGGTTGGCGTCGTCGGCTGCGTGCTGCCGTGGAACTTCCCTTTGCTGATGCTGGCCTGGAAGATCGGCCCGGCGCTCGCCTCCGGATGTTCGGTGATCGTCAAACCGGCCGAGGAGACAACGCTGACGACCCTGCGCGTCGCCGAACTGGCGCATGAAGCCGGGATTCCGGCTGGCGTCTTCAACGTCGTTCCCGGCAGCGGCAAGGAGGTCGGCGAACCGATCGGCATGCATATGGATGTCGACATGGTGGCGTTTACCGGATCGACGCCGACGGGACGGCGGTTCCTGCGATATGCGGCCGATTCCAACCTTAAGCGCGTCGTCCTTGAATGCGGCGGCAAAAATCCGGCGGTGGTGCTGGATGATGCGGAAGACCTCGACCTCGTCGCCGAGCAGGTGGTCAACGGCGCATTCTGGAACATGGGCGAAAACTGCTCGGCCTCGTCCAGGCTCATCGTTCACGCAAAAATCAAGGACGAACTGCTGCAGCGGATCGGCGCCTATATGCGGGAATGGAGGATGGGCGATCCTCTCGATCCGCAAAACCGCGTCGGCGCACTCGTCAGCAAGGCCCATTTTGATAAGGTCCACTCCTTCCTTGAGGACGTGAAGGCCGAAAATCTTGTCATCGTTCACGGTGGCAAGACCGAGAAGGGAATTTTCATCGAACCCACGGTCGTCGATGCCGTGACCCCTGCAAGCCGTCTTTTCCGGGAAGAGATTTTCGGCCCGATCCTGTCGGTGACGACCTTCAACACGCTGGCAGAGGCGGTAGCTCTTGCCAACGACACGAATTACGGCCTTGCCGCATCCGTCTACACCGGAAGCCTTCGCAAGGCGATCAAGCTCTCGCGCGAAATCCGGGCGGGTGTCGTCACGGTCAATTGCTTCGGCGAAGGCGACGCAACGACGCCGTTTGGCGGCTACAAGGAATCCGGTTTCGGCGGACGCGACAAATCGATCTTCGCGCACGATAATTATTGCGAACTCAAAACGATCTGGATCGACGTCTCCGATCGTTCGGTGGACGAGACGGTCAGATGACGACCCTGTCCGTCAGGCGTTTGCCGGTCGAAAATGGCATCTCGGGCTGGGAGGCGATCAGCAAGCGTTCGAAACCGGTTCGACGCCTCGAGGGCGATGTGACAGCGGACTGGTTGATTATCGGCGCGGGCTTTGCGGGTCTTTCCGCCGCCCGCCGCCTCACCCAGCTCCATCCCGGCGAGACGATTGTCGTTCTTGATGCGAGCGAAGTCGGCAAAGGCACATCGGGGCGCAACTCCGGTTTCATGATCGACGTTCCCCACAACCTCGCCTCCAGTGAATATTCGAGCGGCGCAATCGACGCCACACGACTGGAAATGGAACAGAACCGCTCAGCGATAGCCTTTGCCGCGGCAGCGGCCGAAGACTATGGAATGTCGCGCCAGACGTTCGATCCGGCCGGAAAGATCAATGCCGCGGCAACCCGGCGCGGCATGACACTGAACCAGAACTTCGCCGCATCTCTCAAGAACGCCGGCGAGAAACACACCCTCCTCGATGCCGCACAGATGCGCGCCCTGACCGGTTCTGACTATTATCTCGGCGGGCTCTATACGCCCGGCGCAGTTCTCATTCAGCCGGCGGATTACATCCGCGAATTCGCCGCGGGTCTGTCGCCCAAAGTGGATATATTCGAGAATTCACCCGTCACGGCACTCAGGCGCGAAAACCGTGCCTGGAAAGCCACGACGCCCTCGGGCAGCGTCACCGCCCCGAAAGTCATTCTGGGGGTCAACGGCCATGTTGACGACTTCGGTCATTTTCGCGGGCGGCTGATACATATCTTCGCTTATGCATCCATGACGGCGCCATTTGCCGCGAGGGATTACGGCAGCAGGGTTTCCGGACAAGACAAATGGGCGCTGCTTCCTGCCGATGCGATGGGGGCAACCGTCCGGAAGATCACGTCCGGCGGCCAGTCGCGTATCGCGATCCGGACAAGATATACGTATGAGACGACGCTCGACCTGACGAAGCGCCAACTTTCGAAGATGGTACGGGCGCATCGCCGCTCGCTCGACGACCGCTTTCCCGGTCTTGGAGGCATACCTTTCGAACACAGCTGGTCAGGACGTATTTGCCTGAGCCTCAACCATGTCCCCGCCTTCGGCGAGATCGAGGAAGGGCTTTTTTCCGCCTGCTGCGAGAATGGACTCGGCACGGTAAAAAGCACCCTCGCCGGCATGATGGCGGCAGAACTGGCGACCGGGACCAACTCCCGGCATCTCGAACAATACATCGATCACCCCGCGCCGTCCCGCCTCCCGCCGGAACCATTCGCATGGCTCGGAATAAATTCGGTGATCCGTTTGCAGGAATTGCGTGCAGGCCGCGAGGGATGAACCCTCCTACGCAATGTGAGGGCTGAGCCAAGCACGAAGCCTTCGAGAAGAATGGGAACAAGAACTAGGAGACTGACAATGAAGACTATATGGAAGGTGCTTTGTGCGGCCGCGATGGTCGGCATGACGGTATTCTCCGCCAAAGCGGAGGAAAAGACGATTACGGTGGGTACGATGTCCTGGGAGGATCTCACGCCCATCACCGGGATCACCAAGAAAGTACTTGAGGATTCCGGTTACACAGTGAAAGTCGTGTCGTTCTCGGAATGGGGTATAGCCTATGCGGCACTCTCCAAGGGCGACATCCAGCTTCTCGCCTCGCAGACCGATTACGTCGCTCAGGACTACTGGGACAAGAACAAGCGACGTCTGGAAAAGATCTCGCCGGTGTCGCATGGCCTCTACCAGGCGATCGCAGTTCCGAAATACGTGACGATCGACTCGATGGATCAGTTGAACGACAACGCCGACAAGTTCGGGGGCAAGATCATCGGGATCGAGCCAGGTTCGGGCCTGATGCGCGATGCCGGCAAGGCCGCCAAGGATTACGGTCTGAAGCTTCAGCTCGTCGAAGGCAGCACGGCCGCGATGACGGCCGCTCTGAAATCGGCAATCGACCGCAAGGAATGGGTCGCCGTGACGGTCTGGGAACCGTCCTGGATGATGCAGCGATACGACGTCAAGTTCCTCAAGGATCCGAAGGGCGTTTTCCCGCCGCCACAGAGTTACTACTGGATCGGCCAGAAAGGTTTCTCTGCAGAATACCCGCATGCACGTGAGGTCATTGCCAGCGTTTACGTGCCGCTTGCCGATATCACCGCGATCAATGGTGCGGTCAATGACGGCAAGACAATGGACCAAGCGGTCAAGGAATGGACCGACAGCCATGCCGATCTGCTGAAGCGCTGGGAGAATATCAAAGGCGAATAACCCTAAGCGTGCGGGTCGCCAGGGGTGATCCGCACGTCGCGTCCAGAATTTGAAGGCCAGCCTTGAGCAGGTCCGTGGGGAACACAATGAATATGATATTGAGTGATTCCAACGAAGTGTTGGTCGACTGCCAGAACGTCTGGAAGATTTTTGGCGCGCGCGCTTCGACCGCCGTGAAGGCGGTGGCCAGAGGTGGATTGTCAAAGAAGCAGGTGCTGGAGGATTTCGACTGCGTCGTCGGCGTATGCGACGCCAGCCTTCAGGTTCATCGTGGCGAAATCTTCTGCATCATGGGGCTTTCCGGCAGCGGCAAATCGACCTTGATCCGTCTTCTCAATCGCCTCATCGAGCCGAGCCTCGGAAAAATCACGGTGAAGGGCAAGGATATCGCCAGGCTGAATGCTGCCGAATTGCGCGAACTGCGCGCCCGCAACATCGCCATGGTGTTTCAGAGCGTAGCGCTGCTGCCTTACCGCACTGTGCTCGAAAACGCCGGTTTCAGTCTCGAGGTTCGAGGCGTAGCGAAAGACGAGCGCAACCGTATAGCACGCGCCGCGCTTGAAAAGGTGGGCCTTGCCGACTGGACGTCGCGGTATCCCCACGAATTGTCAGGAGGCATGCAGCAGCGCGTCGGACTTGCCCGCGCCCTGGCTGCCGACCCGGAAATCATTCTCATGGACGAGCCGTTCAGCGCGCTCGACCCTCTTATCCGTCGGCAGCTCCAGGACGAATTTCGGCAATTGACGAAGTCGCTCGGCAAGTCCGCCGTCTTCATCACCCATGACCTCGAGGAAGCAATCCGCATCGGCGACCGCATCGCCATCATGAAGGACGGCGTTATCGTGCAGGTGGGAACCGCCGAGGAGATCGTCACTAAACCCGCAGATGACTACGTTTCCGATTTCGTAGCGGGCATCTCCAGAATTCATCTGGTGAAGGCGCATACGGTCATGCAGCCGGTTTCCGAATTCACCGCCTCGCAGCCCCAGTGCGATATCAGCACGCTGCTCAGGGCGTCGCCACAGGACGATATCGGCGCGCTGATCGATCTGACGATGCAGTCTGACCATGACGCCGTCGCGGTGGTCGAAAAAGACCTCGTCATCGGCATCGTCACCGCCCGCGACCTTCTTCGCGGCGTGGCGGGAACAGCGGAAGAAGAATCCGTGGCGGCATAGTTGGAGGCTCAAGATGGATACCTCAATCATCACGGACCGTTTCGATACCTGGACGGAGGATGCGCTTGGCTGGATCGGCGACAATGGCGAAGGGCTGTTCGACTTCATCTGCCGGCTGCTTGAGGGCAGCTATGACGGCATCCTGTGGCTGCTCCAGCTTGCCCCGCCCGTCGTCATCGCACTCATCGCAGCCCTGCTGGGCTGGCGGCTGATCAATCTGGCGGCCGGCATTCTCGCCGGCGTCGCACTGCTTTTTTGCGCGACCATGGGGCTGTGGGTCGAAACCATGAGCACCCTGGCGCTTGTCACGACGGCAACGATCCTCGCTCTGCTGGTCGGCATTCCGCTCGGCATTCTTGCGGGATTCGCCAGATCGCTCGACCGGCTGCTCGAACCCGTGCTCGATCTGGTCCAGACCATGCCGCCTTACATCTATCTCCTGCCTGCAATCGCCCTCCTGGGCTACGGACCGGCGACGGCGCTCATCGCCACCTTCATCGTCGCCATGCCGCCCGCGATCCGGCTGACCTCGCTCGGTATCCGCATGACGCCACGGGAATTCATCGAACTGGGTCACGCAAGCGGACTGACGCCCTGGCAGATGTTCATGAAGATCAGGCTGCCGTTCGCTATACCCAGTGTTATGGCTGGCATCAACCAGAGCCTGATGATGGCTTTCGGCATGGTCGTCATCGCGGGTATCGTCGGTTCCGGCGGCCTCGGCGAAACGATCTACGGGGCGGTACGCACGCTGGATATCGCCACCTCCATCAATGCTGCCATCGCGATCGTCATTCTGACCATGGTGCTGGACAGGCTCACACAAAGCGCGACCAGTCGCGCCAAGGCAGGTGCACGATGAACTTCGATTTCTTCAGATTTTCTCCGGGCATCTATCTCGCACCCGCCGTGGACTGGCTGAATACCAATTTCCACCCGTTTTTCGCCGCTGTAACCAACCTCATCGAGAGCGTTCTCGGTGCGATCGAAGCCGTGCTGATCTATCCGCCCGCTTTTGCCCTGATTGCGATCGCGACGTTGCTCGCCTTTTTCGCCATCAATCTCAAGGCCGCAATCGTAACGATGCTTGCGCTTGCCTTCTGCTTTTCCGCCGGCCTCTGGACACAATCCATGCAAACCCTGGCGCTGGTCACGGTTGCCGTCATCATTTCGGTGTCGATCGCCTTTCCGCTCGGCATCCTGGCGTCCCGCCATAAACGTTTCGAGACAGCCCTCCGCCCCCTACTCGACATCATGCAGACCGTACCGCCTTGGGTCTATCTCATCCCGGCGGTCATGATCTTCAGCCTGGGCCGCGTGCCCGCGATCATCGCCACGATCGTCTATGGCGTGCCGCCCATGCTGCGCCTCACCACACTCGCCTTCAATCAGGTACCGAAGGACTTGCTCGAACTTGGACAGGCGAGCGGCGCCTCGCCCCGTGCGATCCTCTTCAAGATCGAAATCCCGTCCGCCACGCCAACGCTTCTGGTCGGCCTCAACCAGTGCATCCTGCTGTCGCTGGCCATGGTCGTCCTTGCCGGCCTTGTCGGTGCGGGCGGACTGGGCGCTGAAGTCACACGCGGTTTGACGCGCATGGAAATGGGGCCGGGCCTAAGAGCCGGACTGGCCATCGTCGCCATCGCCATTCTCCTCGACCGGCTGTCCCGGGGCGCGCTGCAAGGTCGCGGGGGCATCAGGCGGAGATGAGGCCCGGCACTAGGGAGAGACAGACACATGCGCCATAGCTTCTTCTGCATCGATTCCCACACCTGCGGAAATCCCGTTCGTCTCGTTGCCGGGGGCGGTCCGCTGTTGCCGCATCTTCCGATATCCGAGCGTCGCGACCTGTTTGTCCGCAACCATGACTGGGTACGGCAGGCATTGATGTTCGAACCCCGCGGACACGACATCATGTCAGGCGCGGTCATCTATCCGGCCTACCGCGACGACTGTGATTTCGCCGTGATCTTTATCGAGGTCAGCGGATGCCTGCCCATGTGCGGTGCCGGCACGATCGGCCTTGTTACGGCGGCGATCGAGGAGGGTCTGGTAACGCCGAGGATTCCGGGAAGGCTTTCGATCGAAACGCCGGCGGGAAAAGTCGACATTCAGTACGACAAACCCGGCGAGTTCGTCGAATCCGTCCGCATCTTCAACGTCGCCAGTTATCTTCATGCGGCCGATGTGGAAGTGGATGTTCCCGGCCTCGGCAAACTCGTCGTCGATATCGCCTATGGCGGCAACTATTACGCGGTGATCGAGCCGCAAGCCGGCTGGCCCGGTCTCGACGGCATGACAGCCGGGGATATCGTCGATCTCAGCCAGAAATTGCGCGACGCGCTTGGCACCATTTGCGATCCGGTTCATCCCGACGACGAACGGATGCGGGGCGTTCATCACGCCATCTGGTGTGACAGGCCGGTTTCCGCCGAGGCGGATGGGCGCGGCGCGGTGTTCTACGGCGACAAGGCCATCGACCGTTCGCCGGGCGGCACGGGCGCGTCGGCTCGAATGGCGCAATTGCACGGCAAGGGCCGCCTGAAAGCCGGCGAAACATTCCGTCAGGAAAGCCTGATCGGCACGATCTTCGAAGGCAAGGTCGAAGAAGAGACAACGGTCGGCAGCTTCAGTGGCATCAGGCCCAGCATCGGCGGCTGGGCGCGGATCATTGGGCACAACACGATATTCGTTGACGATCGTGACCCGCTCGCTCACGGATTTCAGGTCAGATAGGGAGTGTTCATCTGGTCCGGCAAGGTCGCTGCTGAGCAGCTAGCATATAGGTACGGAACTATCTTTCGAGAACAGCAGCGCCAGATCGGACGAGGGGGATACTACATCAAGCCGAATTGTCTGCGGGCGACAACTCATATTCCACCGGGTGCGCCGAGACTCGACCCGTCGAAGAAGCGGGAGTAGCGATAGGGGCGGGGATCGGAGATCGGCACATCGCCGGTGATGATGTCGGCCGCCAGGTGGCCAGCCGCCGGCCCCAGGCCAAAGCCGTGCCCACTGAGACCCGCTGCCACGAAGAACCCCGGCAGGGATGGCACTTGAGAAATCACCGGCATGGCATCAGGCATCGTGTCGATCCAGGCACCCCAAGCCTCCGCGACTTCCACATTCTTGAGTGCCGGATAAATCGCTTTCGCTTGCGCAACGGTTGCGTGAACCATTTTTGCATTGGGAGCGGGATCCAGCACGCGGATGCGTTCGAATGGAGAGATGGAATCGAAATTCCAGCGCGTAAGCGCTTCCGGACCCTCGAAGAATGAGCGGCCCATACGAATACGCAGAGCCTTCATGTGTTTTTGGAACATGGGGAGAAACTGGGTCGCGTAGCGAAGGCCCTGCGGTGTGATCTCGACAGTCCCGCGTCCACTAAGGGCCATCGTGTAGCTGCCATCCAGACGGCGGGTCAGTGTGATTTCGGGGTTGTAAAAACCGCCCTTGACGATATCGGCGGTTGGCTTGGTCCGCAGCGTCGTCTGGCGAACGCCTGCCTGCGGTAAGTCTATTCCATGCCGCCGGCAGAACATGGAAGCCCAGGCACCTCCTGAACACAGAACCATGTCGGCATGGATCAGGCCTTTCTCGGTGATGACGCCCGATACCCTGCCGCCGCTGATATCGAGGCCGCGTGCGGCACAATCCTGATGAATAACAGCACCATTCTGCCGGGCGCCCTGCGCCAGGACGGGCGCGGCGCGGGCAGGTTCCGCCTTGCCGTCGGTCGGGGAGTACACGCCGCCAATCCAGTCCCTGGTGCTGTCGGGGGTCATTTCTCTTGCTTGCGCGGCGGTGAGCATGTGGGTTTCGAAGTCGAACTGGCGCGCCACCTCACGCCACCGCTCCCATTGCTCCACGTCGGCCGAGCGGGTGGACGCATAGACCAACCCGTTACGACGAAAGCCCAGATCCTCGCCGATCTCTTCGCCGAGACGATCCCAGAGTTGCATGCCCTTCATGGCAAGCGGCAGTTCGCGAGCGTCGCGATTTTGCTGGCGGCACCAGCCCCAGTTGCGGCCGGATTGTTCGCCTCCGATCCAGCCTTTTTCGACCAATGCGACCTTGTATTTGCGTTTGGACAGGAAATAGGCAGCCGCACTTCCGACAATGCCGCCGCCGATCACGACGACATCAACTCTTTCCGGAAGCCGTTGGTCGCTTTGAATTCTGTGAATTGTGGGGCTCATTATCCTACCGCTCCAAATCAGTCTGGGGTCGATGCAAAATCAAACTGCGCGCCGAGTTCGGAGAGAGGGAACATGGAGGTCATCAGTCATGGCTTTGTGATCCTGCGAATGAAGCACCGATTGTAGCCAACCTGTCCTTCAGACGCTATTTAACAGCCTTGCATGTTGTATTAAGATCGACCTTCATGATCACATCTCAGGACCTCGAATTTTTTCGCATCGTCAGCACCGCCCAATCATTGGCAGCGGCGGCGCGGGCGCTCGACGTGACACCATCGGCGGTGACCCAGCGGTTACAGCAATTGGAGCAACGGCTGGGTGTACGGCTGTTGGAGCGTACCAGCCGTCGACTGCACCTGACCGAAGAGGGCCAGTTGTTGGCGCAACGCGGCGTCGAAATCCTCACCAATATGGAGGAGATGACCGAACAGCTGTTGGAGCGTCGCCAGGTCGTGACGGGGCATTTGCAGGTGGCCGCGCCCTTCGGCTTTGGCAGGCTTTACATTGCGCCTGCGATGGCGCAGCTGCGGGAGCAGCACCCTGATGTCAAACTCACTTTGTCACTGTTCGAAGATCCCGTCAGCCTGCGCAGCGATGCCTGGAACGTATTGATCCATGTTGGGCCGCTGACGGACTCCAGCCTTATCGTCCATCGGCTTGCGCCCAACCGCCGTATCCTCTGCGCCGCGCCATCGTATCTTGAGCGGCATGGTGTGCCCGATCGGCCAGAGACCTTGAACCAGCACGCCTGCGCCGTTATTCGGGAAGACCACGCCGATGTAACATTGTGGCGGTTCAGCCATCAGAAAAAGCCGCCATTGACCTTGCGAATCCAACCGGCGATGAGCAGCAATGACGGCGAGGTTATCAAGCAATGGGCGCTCGCTGGACTTGGCATCATCATACGCTCGGAATGGGACGTTGCCGAGGATTTGCGCGGGGGGCGTCTTGTGGCGTTATTGCCGGACTGGCAACTGCCGGATGCCGATGTCGTGGCGCTGCTGGACACCCGTAGTGGTCGCGTTGCACGCACGGTCTGTTTCCTGCAGATATTGAAGCAGCAGTTTCATCCAGTGCCGTGGCGAACTCAGCACGACTAAGTTCAGGAATAGAAACCCAGGATAGACTTGATCTCCAGATATTCTTCCATGCCCTCGGTTCCATATTCCCGGCCGTTGCCGGATTGCTTGTACCCACCAAAGGGCGCATTGGGGTCCCACGCCGGATAATTGAGATGCACCTGTCCAGATCGGATCTGCTCCGCCACCATTCGCACAGTTTGAAGGTCCGTCCCCTGAACATGGGCTCCCAGACCGTAGACCGTATCGTTTGCGATCTCTATCGCCTCTTCGAGCGTATCGTAAGAAATAATGGACAAGACGGGTCCGAAGATTTCCTGCTGGGCAATTTGCATTTTCGGATCTACGTCTGAAAAGATCGTGGGCCGCACGTAAAAGCCGGTATCCAGGCCGTCGGGTCTGCCGGTCCCCCCCACGACAAGTTTGGCGCCCTCATCCATGCCGATCGATATCATCCGCTGAATTCGGTCAAACTGCGCGCGGTTCGCGACCGGGCCGTGTGTGGTATGCTCCGATAACGGGTCGCCCACAACTATTTCCAAAGCCGCTGCCGCTGCAATTTCCTCGATGTGCTTCTGATGCGAGCGCGGCACGATCATGCGGGTCGGCGCGCTGCAGGACTGCCCCAGATTTCGAAACGCCGCAGCGACGCCCAAAGGCACGGCCCGCGTCATATCGGCATCCGCAAGGATGATGTTCGGCGATTTTCCGCCGAGTTCCTGTGCCACCCGTTTTACTGTCGGAGCCGCCGCCTGTGCGACCAAAATTCCGGCCCTGGTCGAACCGGTGATGGAAATCATGTCCACGTCGGGATGCGCGGACAAGCCAGCGCCGACAATGGTGCCTTCGCCGTTGACGAGGTTGAAAACGCCGGGCGGAAAGCCGGCATCTTCGATGATTTCGGCAAACAGCAACGCACTAAGGGGCGAAAGCTCGCTCGGCTTCAAAACCACTGTGCATCCCGCCGCCAAAGCGGGGCCGACCTTCGCGGTTATCTGGTACAACGGCCAGTTCCACGGTGTGATCAAGCCGCATACGCCGATCGGCTCGCGGAGGATCGCCGTATGACCCCGTTGCGAAAGAAACGAATAGCTGGCCGCATTGTCGCGAGCCACCTTGATATGTTCGGCAGCAAGGGGAACTTGAACGCTTCGCGCATAATTGATCGCCGCACCCATTTCCATCGTCAAAGCTTGCGCCAGAAGTTCCAGTCTCTGTTGCATCAGCTGATGGACGCGATTGAGGAGTTCCGCCCGGTCTGCGGAACCGGTTCGAGCCCAGTCGAGGAAAGCGCCTCTTGCGGCTGCAACAGCGAGCGCAACATCTTCATCATTACCGAGCGCTATTTCTGCAAATTCCAGCTCGGTGGCAGGATTAATGACGGCGACCTTGCCTGAGCCGCTGGGAAGGACCCATTTGCCATCGATGTAAAACTTCTTTAGCCGTCCGGATTGTTGCAGGTGCTGAAGAGGTGATGTCATCGGCCGCGATCCTCCGTTCAATTATCCGCTGAGAGCGGCGTTTCATGTGCGCCGCGTTTGGCAAGCAAGTGGCGGGCGATGTAAAGATCCTGCAACGACAAACCGGAACTATCGAAGATGGTGATGGCACTATCGGAGGAACGGCCCGGCCGACGCCCCGCCAGCACATCGCCCAGCGCTGTGACTTCCAGATCGGGAGCGGCATGCTGGAATTCGCCGATGCTGCGCGCCTGTTCGGGAAGATCGCAAAACAGGTCGCCGCGGGCAAACAGTGCCGGCGGTAATTCCTGTTTGCCGCGAGCATCGGACCCCATGCTGGCGACATGCGTTCCAGGCCGGACCCAATCGGCTTCGAACAATGGCGCCCGTGACGATGTCGCAGTGACGATGATGTCCGCTTCCGCGCAAGCATTTTGCGGTACAGCCACCTCGGCATTCAAGCCATATTGGCGCAATGCGGATCGCATCTCTTCAGCCTGTTCGCCGTTGCGTGCAACGATCATCACACGGCGAAGAGCGCGCACACGCGCCAAAGCCATGCATTCGTAACGCGCTTGATGACCGGCGCCGAAAACCGCAAGCGTTTCGGCATCCCGGCGCGCCAGTTGGTCTGCCGCAACAGCATCGGCGGCGGCGGTACGGTAGGCATTGACTGTGCCCGCTTCTATCGCCGTGCCGATCCGTCCGGTGTCTTGATCGAACAGCAGGATAAGCGAATTATGCCGACTGAGGCCAAGGTCGCGGTTTCCCGGCCAGTAAGAGCCGACTTTCAGCCCGGCCAACTCGACTGTTGCGGCTGCCTTGACCGAAAAGCGGTTGTTGGTCGAGGAACCATGGCCGAGTACGACTGGAAAAGACGCGGTCGCTTCGTCGCAAGCCGCGATCAGCGCTTCCCGCGCAGCGGTAAAGGCCAGATCATGCGTTACAAGCGTTGCGGATTCTTCTTCGGATATGAACAGCATGGCAACTTCCTTACCAGCCGCTGAAGCGGGGCCACTGGGCAAGCGTCGTGGAGCCATCGGCTGGCAGCACCGTATAGCTGGCGAATTGCGCACCCGTGGCGCAGGCATGATTGGGCAAAATGCGAAGCTGGGTTCCAAGCGGAAGATCTGGCAAGCATGCCGAGCTTCCAGGCCTCAGCGCCAGAATACCATGCTCCTGGTTCGCGGATTTAACGATCAGATCGTCAATCACACTGCCATGAATGTCACAAACGACGCCATATGCCTGGTCGACCGTCTGGCTCGCCGTGCCGCGATCACGCGACAGGGCCATCCAGCCAGCATCCACAATAATCCAGCCGCGTTCCTTCTGATGGCCGATCACCGTCGTCAGCACGGAAAGCGCGATATCGTCCAAGCTGCAGACACCGATGCCAGCCATAACGAGATCAAAAAAGACATATACCCCGGCCCTGACTTCCGTGACACCGGACAGATCACGGGCGAAATGGGCTGTCGGCGTTGAACCGACACTGACCGTCGGACAAGGCAGCCCTGCAGCTCTCAAGGCTTCCGCCGCAGTGACGGCAGCCAGGCGCTCGCGCTCCGCGAAGGCGGCCAGCGCATCGGCACCCACCACGCCATAGCTTTCGCCGGCGTGAGTAACGACACCGCGCAGCACAGCGCCTTCCTCGTGCAAGATACGGCCAATATCGATCAAGGCGGGATCGTCCGGCTTCAAACCCGCGCGGTGATCATCCGAGTCGATCTCAATCAACGCCGGGATGCCATCTTTCGCCCGGCGGGAGGCTTCAACCACGGCTCTTGCTTGTTCGGTCGTGTCCAGCACGACGGAAAGATCGCAGCCGCCAGCGCGGAGCGCAAGCACGCGGGCCAGTTTTTGCGGCCCGATGCCGACGGCATAGAGGATATCCCGCACGCCTGCCGACGCGAAAACTTCCGCCTCCTTCAGGGTCGAGACGGTAGCCGGACCGTTGCCGCTCGAGAGGATACGCTTCGCGGCATCAACCGATTTCACCGTCTTGAGGTGCGGACGTATCGAGACGTTCAAACTGTCGAGGTGCCGCTGCAATCTGGAGATGTTCCGCAACATGCGTGCTTCGTCAACAATGAGGCTAGGGGTGGAAATCTTACTGATCGCGTCGGCGTTTGTCATAACTGCAGATCCTTAAACTGGGGAGACTGTAGCCGATACGACATTCACCTTCTATTTAATGGCTCTACATATTGTATTAAGCTACAGCTTCATCAACTGCTCGCTGGGCAGTCAAGCAACTGCATGCGGCCGTGAACGAGGGCCGCCCGCAACCCGAGAAGAAATGATGCGCGTTCGCCCGCGCTCTTTAGGCCCGCCTCCAACCGCAAAACAGAGCATTCCACTGAAATTGTACGAAAAAGAGCAGGGAAATCTGCCTGGCAAGACCATACTGGTGTTTCCAGTGATGTGAGACACGTGATGCAGCTGAAAGCACCCTTTTTCTCGAACAATGCCACCGACCTTCCCTTCTGGTGGGAGGAGGCCCGCCCGTCGCCCGTCCAGACAGACAATCTTCCTTCGTCTACCGAGGTAGCGATCGTCGGTGCTGGCTTCACCGGCCTTAACGCAGCTCTTGTCCTTGCGCGGGCTGGCAAACAGGTCAGCGTGTTTGAAGCGGACGAGCCAGGCTATGGCGCGTCGTCGCGAAACGGTGGCTTCCTCGGCCCAGGCTGGGCCTTTTTCGACACCGGAATGCAGTACGGCGCCGACACGGCGCGGCAAATTGTCGAGGAAAGCTTCCATTCGCTCCAGCACGTCAAGGATGTCGTCGCGATGGAGAAGATCGACTGTGATCTCAAGGAGGTCGGATATTTCAAAGGCGCTATGACGCCTCGGGTCTATGACGCCATCGGTCGCAACATGGACCGCATTCGCAAGATCATCCACTGCAACGTCTATATGGTGCCGCGCTCCGAGCAGCACAAAGAGATCGGCTCCGACCTTTATCACGGCGGCGTCGCAATGCCCGGCTATTGCGGCATTCATCCGGCCAAGTATGTGAAAGGCCTTGCCGAGGCCGCCAATCGTCTCGGCGTGAAAATCTACAGCAACGCGCGCGTTTCAGACCTGGAGGGAAAAAATGGGGGATTTTCCTTCAAAGTCGGCTTGCGGACAATTGCGGCGCGACAGATCCTGCTTGCTGCGAACGGCTATAGTGGCTCGCTTCTGCCACACCTGAAGCGCCGTATCATCCCAGTGGGAAGCGGTCTGATCACAACCGAACAACTGCCCGTGGAGGTCATGGACCGCCTGATGCCCAAGCGGCAGATGCTGGCTGGCAGCCAGCGCGTCGTCACCTACTACCGCCCCTCTCCCGACGGCACGCGCATCGTCTTCGGCGGTCGGGTTCTCAACATGAGCGGCACCCACGAAAGCGCCGTTGCGAATGCCAAATATATTCGTAGCCTTCTGCTGGCGGTGTTTCCTGAACTGGGATCGGCGAAGATTACCAACTACTGGCATGGTCAGCTCGGTTTCACCTTCGACCATCTGCCACACGTGCAGACGATCGACGGGATGTATTTCGCCGGCGGGTACAACGGGACGGGCGTTGCCCGCGCAAGCTGGCTCGGAAGCAGGGTCGCCTACGAAATGCTCGGCTCCGATCTTGGGAAAACCGTCTATCGCAATCTCCCCTTCGACGGGCGTCGGCTTTACAACGGCAAGCCTTACTTCCTTCCTTTGGCAGTGTGGTATTACGGCATGCTGGACAAATGGGATCAGCGATAACGCCGGTTATTCCTTTTGACGATCCGGCTTGAAGTCACGCGCGATGATCGCCCCCGACGCCTATGAATTCCCGTTGAGCAGTGCGGCGGCCGCTGTCATCCGCCAGCAGATTCTTCTTTGCTGCCCCTCCAGTTGATGTACGCTGATAAAGCAGGGCCGTCCCGCAAGTTGCAGGACGCCCTCACCTCGTTTGACTACGTCGGTTGACCCGGATGCCGTTACATGAACGACTGGTTTGCGACAGTGTATGTATGAAACCTCCCAAACGAAACCGGCAGAGGACCCCACGCCATCGATGCAGCGTCACTCACCCTCTTCATTCCTAGTTCTTCCAACCAGCCGCTGAGCCCGTCCTGTTCATAGACGTCGATGCGGACGAATTGGCCGCGAAGTCCGCTAAGCAGTGCCGTGATGAGAAGCTTGGCACCCTCGTCGCTTTGCGTCGCTACGGGACCGATGACGTAGCCACGTCCAAAGCGGCGAGCAATCGCGTAACCGGTAGATTTACCGTCCTCGCACAACAGAACTGCCTCGCCAACCTTGAGTAATTCGCGGATAAGCTTTTCCCGCGGCATGCCGGACGCTTTACGGTCGAGATCGAGTATTCCGTCAGCGTCCTCTTCATCGGCCGCGCGTACGATGTCGGCCGAGCGCTGCGGCATCCACGCTCGACCGATCATCAGCCGGGATTGAACACGTCCGGCCCCTCGAGCCATGCGTTACCATTTTTTTGAAGCAACATCCTTCAAAATGGCGCTGTCCAGCATCACCTCGGCAAGCAACGTCTTCAGCTTGGCGTTCTTATCTTCAAGGCGCTCTGAACGCAAAAAGGGCTCCGAGTTTCCTCGAAGCCTTTTGATATTGGGTTTAAATTTTGGTTGCGGGGGCAGGATTTGAACCTGCGGCCTTCAGGTTATGAGCCTGACGAGCTACCGGGCTGCTCCACCCCGCGTCCAGCGCATTCGGCAAGGCCGAATG